>Ga0302325_10003787_pt1 | contig 35360 bp, 29 predicted proteins | sample Palsa_T0_2_FD_201948 | JGI IMG/M metagenome (GOLD analysis project Ga0302325, IMG submission 201948) | Peat permafrost microbial communities from Stordalen Mire near Abisko, Sweden - Palsa_T0_2 | ecosystem: Environmental > Terrestrial > Soil > Palsa > Peat permafrost | place: Sweden: Abisko...
TAGCGAGTTCCTACCCACATTTCACCGACTCCTTATGAAACCCGGCTCTACTGGGAGTCACACAAACCGGACCCATCGGCGGGATCCAGGCGCAGAAGGTGATCCGAGATGAGCAACCACTACGAAGGCGAACAAGGAGGAGAGCCCGGGAATCCCTGGGCGCCCGCCCTCCCGACCGAGCCCACCGCTCCGTCGCCACCCACGCCCCCCGCCGGAGTCGCTCCGGTGGGCCCAGGCCCGGCCACGCCCTTCGGCGGGTGGGCGGGCTCGGGCGGCGGGTACCCCCCTCCCCCGCCGGCCCCCGGATCGTGGCACTCGGGATGGGCCGAGCCGAACTGGGCCCCGCCTCGCGGGTCCGACCCGAAGAACCGAAACACGGGAGCCAGGGCGCTCCTCCTGGTGGCCCTCGCGGTCCTCCTGATCGTGGCCGGCGTGGCCCTGGGCCACGGAGTGTGGCGCCAGGCGTCGGACCCGGTTTCCGCCCTGCCGCCCACGGGCGGTTCGTCCCGGGCCACCCAGCCGCCCAGTTCCACCACCCCGGGCTCGGGCGCACCGTCGGACGTCTCGGCCATCGCATCCAAGGTCGACCCCGGCCTGGTCGACATCAACACCACCCTCAGCTACCAAGAGGAGGAGGCGGCCGGGACCGGAATGGTGCTCACCTCGTCGGGAGAGGTCCTGACCAACAACCACGTGATCGACGGCGCCACCAGCATCAGCGTCACCGACGTGGGGAACGGCCAGACCTACAGCGCCACCGTGGTCGGTTACGACATCGCCCGTGACCTGGCGGTGCTCCAGCTCCACGGGGCCTCGGGGCTCCAGACGGTCTCGATCGGCAACTCGTCGAACGTCTCGGTCGGTGAATCGGTGGTCGGCATCGGCAACGCCGGCGGCACCGGCGGCACCCCCAGCGCGGCCGGTGGATCGGTCACCGCCCTCGACCAGACGATCACGGCCAGCGACGACGGTGACGGCACCACCGAGCAACTCTCCGGCCTCATCGAGTCCAACGCCGACATCCAGCCGGGCGACTCGGGCGGACCACTCGTCGACACCAACGGACAGGTGCTCGGCATCGACACCGCGGCGTCGGCCGGCTACTCCTTCCAGTCGGGGGGCCAGTCGGGCGGGGGCAGCGGCTACTCCATCCCCATCAACGAGGCCACCACCGTGGCCAAGGAGATCGAGGCCGGCCAGGGTTCCTCGACCATCCACATCGGCCTCACCGCCTTCCTGGGCGTCCTCGTCGCACCGACAAGCAGCTCGGGCGGCGGCTACGGCGGCGGCTATGGCGGCTCCTTTGGCGGGGGCGGGTCACAGCAGAGCGGGGTGAGCGTGTCCGGCGTGGTGACCGGTGATCCGGCCAACGAGGCCGGGATCGCCACCGGCGACGTCATCACCGCCTTCGAGGGCTCCTCCGTCGACTCGCCGTCCGCCCTGACCACCGCACTGGTCCCCCACCACCCCGGCGACAAGGTGCAGATCACCTGGACCGACACCTCAGGGCAGTCCCACACCGCCACGGTGCAGCTGGCCAGCGGCCCGCCCGCCTAGCCTTCGGGCAACTCGCTCCATCGACCAGTCGGGAAGACAGCCCATGAGCCAGACGCCTCCCAGCACCCTGACCTGCCCGGTCGGGCACACGTTCCCCTACGAGCAGCTGACCACCCGCAACGGGCTCGCGGTCTGCCCGGTCTGCGACGGGATGCAGTGGGAAACCTCTCGCACCAAGCGGCCGTGGTCTCGCGCCGCGCTCGGCCACCCGCTGCTGCTCCTTCTCGGCGCGTCCGTCATGTTCCTCGTCGAGATGATCAGCGGCATCGGCATCGGGGTGACCTACCAGAGCGACCACGTGGGCGGAGCCGGGTGGCTGGTCGCGGGGTCGTCGGTGGCGGTGGTCGGGATCGTGGTGTTGGCGGTGGGAGTCATCCGCGTCATCACGGCGCTGCGATCGGCCTCGTGGTCCCGGGCGGCCCTCTCCACCCCGCTGATCGTGGTGGCGGTGGGCCTCGGCCTGATGACCGTCGGGGACCTGCTGGAGCTCGGGTTGAACATCGCGTTCATCGACGCGTCCGGTTCGGGTGCGGGGTGGCAACTGGTGGCCCAGATCTTCGACACCCTGTACTTCGGCGCACTGGCCGGTGTGGTCGCCTGGGTGGCCGTCTTGACCAAGCGTCCCGACTCGGCTGCGGCGACGGCGACGGCGACGGCGAGCACGACACCGGCGATCGAGCCACCGGCGGTTGGGCCACCGGTCGGCGCCTGAGCAACACCACCCGTCAACGCGGGCGGGCCGTCCCGAGAGTTAGTCAGACCGAGGGTCAGCCGGACCGAGAATCGGCCGTACCGGAGTCGGCCGTACCGGAGTCAGGGGGCCGCTTTATCCCGCTGCGCCGAGCGCGACACGGGCATCTTCCCAGGTGAACCGGGTATCGAACCCGGCCGCGGCGGTGATGGCCTCGATGTAGGACACGACGCTCTCGCCCTTTTCGTCCCGTCCGAGCGGCACCGGCCGGGCCTCGTCGTCGATCCAGCACGGCACCAGCCCGGGGCCGACCACCCCGGCCGAGGAGATGAGACAGTGGGCCACGGCCCCATTGCGGCTCTCGGGGTGGAACGGATAGGTGGGCATGGACGGGTCCGGGGCGAAGCCGTAGAGCTGCCGGCGCCGTTCGGCCCACGCCCGCCGTTCGGGACTGTCGTTGCCCTCCACGCTGAGCGCCCGGGTCACCGTCACGAAGTTGCCCAGGCCGTGGAAGATCGCCCGACCGCCGTGGAACTCGATGCCTCGCATGATGTGGGCGTGGTGGCCGACCACCATGTCCGCGCCGGCGTCGACGGCGGCTGCGGCCACCCGACGCTCGTAGTCCTCGACCAACGCCGGAGTGTGCCCGGTGCCCTTGTGAAACGAGACGACCACGACGTCGACCGCGTCGCGCAACTCGCCCACGTCGGCCTGCATGGCCGCAAGCGACCTCGGATCGGGGAACGTCGTGATCGACGGAGCCACCCCGGGGATCCCCTGCTCGGACTCGTAGTGGGTCAGGATGCTCACGTACGCGCACCCCGCCTTGCCCGCGCTGGCCCACGACTCGCGGGGCCCGACGCAGTTGTAGCTCAGCACCCCGACCGTGACCCCCTGACGCTCGACGATGGCCGGTCGGCGGGCCTGCTCGAGGTTGGCCCCGGCCCCACAGGTCGCGATCCCGAGGCGACCGAGCTCCTCGACGGTGTCCTGGATCCCGTAGGGGCCCTGGTCGAAGATGTGGTTCCCGGCCAGGGTGGCCACGTCGGCTCCCACCTCGGCCAGCGCGCGCAGGTGGGCCAGCGGAGCGGCGTTGGCCGGAATGCCGGCGACCGTTTGGATGCCCCGCTCGGTATGGGGCACCTCCACGTGCACCACCGTCACCGCGGCCGACCGCAACAGCTCGGCGCTCGGCCCGAAGAAATGCGACGGATCGGGCTCGTCCAAGATGATGTCGCCGGTCGCCACGAGCGACAACGGGCCCCCCGCTACCACCGCACCTCGGTCCCCACCGCGTTCCTCCCGTCCCGCCGGCCGCGGCCACAGTTGACCGTTTTCGTGCCGCCCGATTATATTCATGTCTTCCACACGGCCACAGGAACGGCGACCCGGTCCTCGACGTGCGGTGGCTGGATGGGGGCACGATGACCGAGCGCTGCGACTTCGACCCCCTGGCCGAGGACTTCATCGCCGACCCGCATCCCACCTACGCGCGCCTGCGAGCCGAGTGCCCGGTGGCGCACAGCGATCGCTGGCACGGCTTCTGGGCGCTCACCCGGTTCGACGACGTGCTGGCGGCCAGCATCGACCCCGACACGTTCACCAGCTCCCAAGGTGTGGTGGTCCCGAAGAACCCCGTCTCGGGCCGACGCCCGCCGCTGCACTACGACCCGCCCGAGCACACCGTGTACCGCCAGGCGCTCAACCCTCCCTTCACCAAGCGGCGGGTTCGCACCCTCGAGGGCACGCTGCGGACCACCGTCAACGACCTGCTCGACCCGGTGCTCGACCAAGGGGGCGCCGAGATGGTCGCCACGTTCACCTCTCCGCTGTCCACGTTGGCGTTCCTGGCCCTGCTCGGGGTCTCGGGCGCCGAGGGGGACGCGCTAAGAGAGCACAGCGAGCGGTTCGAGGCCGCCCAGATGGCCGAGGACCGCGAGACGGCGGAGGCGGAGAGCCAGCTCCTCTACCACTACTGCCGCACCCTGGTGGCCAACCGGCTGGCCAACCCGGGTAACCCCCGCACCGACATCGTGGCCGCGCTGGCCACGGCCAAGCCCGACGGCCAACCGATCGATCCCGAGGTGATCGCCGGAAGCGTTCGCCAGATGATCATCGCCGCGCACATCGCGCCGACCGGTGCGCTCGCCAGCGCGCTCTGGCACCTGGCGTTGCACCCGGACCTCCAGGACACCCTGCGCGAGCGACCGACCCTGATCGCCGACGCCCTCGAGGAGCTGTTGCGGATCTACACACCCAACCAAGGCTTCGCCCGTACCGCCACCCGCGACGTGCGGGTCGGGGAGGCCGCCATCAGCGCCGGTGACGCGGTGGCCCTGGTCCTCACCTCGGCCAACCGGGACGAGTCGGTGTTCCCCGACGCCGACCAGGTGGTCCTCGGACGCCGCCAGCACCATCTCGGCTTCGGGCACGGGCCGCACAGCTGCATCGGCCAGCATCTGGCCCGCACCGAGATGCGGATCGCCCTCGAGGTCCTGCTGGCCCGGACGACGAGATGGGAGCTCGACGGCGAACCGACCTGGCTGGCCTGGCCGGTCTACGGACCCAAGACGCTGCCGCTGCGCATCACCACGTAGGAGCCGACCCGGTCCGAACGGGGCCCGCCCGCGATCGTCGGGTCGGGTCACGGGGTGATCAGGTGACTGGGTGATCAGGTCATTCGGTGAAGAGGGCGACCGGCACGCACTGGGGACCCAGCTCGGGCATCCGGGTGGGCTCGATCTCACCCACCAACTCGATGCGCACGGTGCGCGCGATCAGCTCGGCCACCGCGATCCGCAGGCTCAGCCGGGCCAGGCTCATGCCGAGACACCGGTGCGACCCGGCGCCGAACGCCAGGTGCCGGCCGATGTTGGGACGGGACAGCACGAAGGTGTCGGGGTCCGAGAAGACCTCGTCGTCACGGTTGGCCGACGCGTACACCAGCGTGACCGGCTCCCCCGGGACGATGGTGCGCCCATGGATGTCGAAGTCCTCCGAGACGGTGCGGGAGAACCCCCGATAGGGCGTGTAGAGACGCAGGAACTCCTCGAGCGCGGCGGGGACCAGCTCGGGCTGACGCCGCAGCTGGGTGTGCAACTCGGGGTGGCGCGACAGGTGCACGGCGATGGCCCCGATGATGAGCGGGGGGGCGACCAGCCCCACCACCAACGACTGGCGCAACGCCCCGACGATCAATTCCTCGTCGAGGTGGGCGCCCTCGTGCTCGACGGCCAGCAGCGAGCTGGCCGGGTCCTCCGTCGGGTCGCGGGGCGAGCGCTTGCGCTCGGCCACCAGCTCCCGGGCCATGGCGTACATCTCGTTGCTCTTCGCCGTCACCGTCTCGGGGTCGAGGCGACGCCAGGCGTCCACCCAGACGCTGGCGGTGGCGGCCAGCTCGTAGACCTGGGTCTCGCGAAGGTTGAGCCACTCGGCCGCCACAAAGGCCGGATAGGTGGTGCCGAACTGGCGGGAGATGTCCCCCGATCCGGCCCGCAGCAACGGCTCGAGCTCGCGCACCGCGTGTTCGCGCAGGCGCGGCTCCATGGCGGCCAACCGATCCCGCTCCAGGGTCCGTTCGAGTGCCTTGCGGAACGGGGTGTGCGCCGGCGCGTCGAAGTTGAGCGGTGGGCGCCGGATCCCCCGCGGGTCCGACGGGACCACGGCCTTGACCGACGAGATGAACAGGTCCGGGTTCCGGGCCGCCGCGTCGACGTCGGCGTGCCGGGTGAGCGCCCAGAAGCCTCCATAGGCCGAGCTGTGGGCGACCGGGCAGCGCGCGCGCAGGTCCCGGTAGGTCTCATAGGGGCTGTCGAAGGTCTCCGGGGCCAGTGGGTCGAAGTCCTCCCCGACGCCGTCCCCGGCCGAACCGACCGGCACCTGCGGCGACCCGTTCACCACGGAATCAGGCCCCCCGAAGAAGAGACATCCCCGTCATACGCCCGAGTGTCGCCCCCTTCATTTGGCAGAAACGGTAGTGGCCGCCATAGTTACTGTCAATCAGTCCGGGGGCCAGCCGGTCCCCCGCCGGTGACCGACCCGGTCCTCGCCTCGGCCGCCGCCGCGGCCAGGTAGCCACCGGTCAGCACCCGCTCGACCTCGGGCCGGACCTCCCTGGTCGGCCCCGACACCAGCTGGCGGCCGTTCACCAGCACCGACACGGTGTCGGCGATGTCGAGGGCCCGCCGGGCGTGCTGCTCCACCAACAGGACCGCCGTCCCGTCGTCGGCGGCCTGGCGGACCGCCAGCAACAGCCGCTCGACGATCTGGGGGGCCAGGCCCAGGGAGAGCTCGTCGGCGAGCAGGAGCGCCGGGCCCCTACTGAGCGCCAGCGCCAGGGAGAGCATCTTCTGCTGGCCGCCCGAGAGCAGCCCGGCCCGGCGGTGCAGGTGGCTCGAGAGCTCGGGAAAGAGCGCCAGGGCATGGGACACCGAGCCCTTGGCCAGTCGCAGGTTCTCGGCCGCGGTCAGCCGCGAGATGGTCCCCCGCTCGTCGGACAGGTAGGCCAGGCCCTTGTCGACCCGCCGGTGCATCGGCCCGACCAGGGGGTCGCCCTTCCAGCGCACCGTGCCGTGCTTGGCTGGCAGGGCCCCGCCGATGGTGAGCAGCGTGGTGGTCTTGCCGGCCCCGTTGGGCCCCATGAGCAGGGACACCTGGCCGGGGAAGATCTCGAAGTTGAGATCGTGGGCCACGGTGAGCGGGCCGTAGCCGACCGCCAGCTCGCTCACCTCCAAGAGGGCGTCCACGGCTAGCCGCCCCCCGTGCCAATGCTCTGGCCGCGCTCGGGCACGGGCGTCAGGACCGGCGCCCCGATGAACGCCTCGATGACCCTCGGGTCGGCCGCCACCTCGGCGGTCGGCCCCTCGGCCAGGAGCTGGCCGTAGTCGAGCACGACGAGGCGGTCACAGACGGTCAGCACCAGGGACAGGTCGTGCTCGACCAGCACCACCCCGATCCCCCAGTCGCGCGCCGTCCGTCTGATCAGCCGACCCAGCTCGGCCGTCTCGGACTCGTCGAGACCGGCCGCCGGCTCGTCGAGCATCAAGATGGAGGGCTGCGCGGCCACCGCCCGGGCCAGCCCGACCAGCCGGCGCTGGCCCGACGACAGCTCGGCCGGGACCCGCCCGAGGTGCTCGGTCAACCCGAACTCCCGCACCGCCGCCGAGGCCGCCTTGGACAGGCCGCTTCGAATCGGATGCACCAGGGTGGTGGCGTAGGAGAGGCGGTCACGGGGCTCGCACGCCGCCAGCAGGTTCTCCCGCACGCTCAGGTCGTCGAACAGCTCGAGCGACTGGAACGAGCGGCCCATCCCCCGCCGGGAGCGCTGGAAGGGCGAGCACGAGTCGATCGACACCCCGTCCAGGGTCACCGTTCCGGTGCGCTGGCGCGAGAAGCCCGAGATGACGTCGATCAGCGTCGTCTTGCCGGCCCCGTTCGACCCGATGAGTCCCACGATCTCGCCGCCTTGCACCGACAGCGAGACGTCGTCGAGCGCGATCACCCCGCCGAAGGACACCCCGATGTGGGAGGCATCGAGCACGGCGTGGGGAACCCGGAGCTCGCCCGGTTCCTCGTCCCGCTCCCCGGATGGGTCGCGCAGCCGGGCCGGGATCCGCCGGGCCAGCCACCGCCACTGGGCCTCGTTGTTGGACGCGACGCCGTTGGGGAACTTGGGCAGGGTGGCCAGGAGGATGAGACCGAAGACCAAGACGATGTAGTTGTTGACGTTCACCCACTGATCGATGAACGACGGGATCAGACCGGCCGGGGCGGCCACCCCGGCCATGACGGCGGCCGCGACGAACCCCACGCCGAGCACCACCGTCTGGACGATCGCGTTGATCGACGAGAGCACGTCGAAGCCGCCGAACACGACATAGCTGCCCTGGAAGGCCATGATGATGCCGGCCGTCGCCGCGATCATCGCCGAGAGTGCGAACGCGTAGAGCTTGGCTCCGGTCACGCTGATGCCGAGCGACGCCGCCGCCCGCTCGTTGGCCCGCACCGCCAGCAGTCGGCGGCCCACCCGGCCGCGGCGGACGTTGGTGACCGCCAGGGCGGCCAGCACGAACAGGATCAGCGCCATCGTCGCGTAGCGCTCCGGATGGGAGATCGCGTCGACGTTGAAGCCGAACAGGGTGGGGGGCTTCACTACCGTGCCGGTCAGGCCACCCGTCCAGTTCTGGTTGCCGAACACGATGTCGGACACCGAGAGCCCGAGACCCAGCGTGATGATGGCCAGGTTGATGCCCCGGGTCCGAAGCGCAGGCAACCCGATCACCACCCCGATCAGCCCCGCCGCCACCAGGCCGGCCAGGAACGAGGGGATGAACGGCCAGTGGGCGGCGGCGTCGAGGCGCGCCGCGACGAACGCCCCCATCCCGGCCAGGGCGAACTGGGCCAGGGAGAGCTGACCGGCGTATCCGGTCAACAGGACCACCGACAGGCTGATCAGCCCGAAGGTCACCGAGGTGGTCATCGCGTCCTGCCAGTTAACCGAGGTGGCCAGGATGATCACCTCGCCCACACCGAAGCCGAGGATCACCCCGAAGGCGCGGAGCCTCGGCTTGCCGACCGCCGGGAGTCGCTCGAGCACGTGGCCCCGCAACGGGAGGGCCCGACCTCGCAGCACCAGGAGCACGACGATCACGAGGAACGGACTGGCGTCGGACCACCCCGGGGCGCTCACGTACCGGGTGAACTCGGACTGGACGATCCCGACGAACATGCCACCGAGGAGGGTGAGCGGGAACGAGGAGAAGCTGCCGATCATTGAGGCGGCCAGCGCCGGCACCACGATCAGCCCGGCCGCCTCGGGGCTGGTCGAGACGATCGGCGCGATCAACGCCCCGGCCAGTCCGGCCAGCGCCGAGCCGACCCCCCAGTTGACCAGGGCCACCTTCTCCGGGGACACGCTCATCGAGCTGGCCACCAGTTCGCTCTCCGAGACGGCGGTGGTGGCCAGGCCGAAGCGCGAGTACCGGTAGATGACCCACAAGACCGCCGTCAGCACGACCACGATGCCGATCAACCAGATCCGGTCCGCGCTCACCTGGATCCCGGCGAAGGAGACCTCCGAGCTCGGGAGGTACTGGGTGACGAAGACCGGCGTGGGGCCGTAGTGCAGCGATCCGGCCTGCACCAGCACCGTCAGCAGGGCCGTGGTGGCGATCACGCGGATGAGCGGGGACGCCCCCCGCAACCGGCGCATGACCAGGCCCTGCATGGCGATGCCCAGCACCCCCGACGCCACCATGGAGGCAACGATGGCGATTGGCCAAGCCCAGTTGTCGTTGGTGTGCAGCTCGTAGAAAACGTACGCACCGACGCCGGCCACGGCGCCATGGGCGAAGTTGATCACCCCGGTGCTGCGGTAGATGAGGACGAGGCCCTGGGCCACCAGCGCGTAGAGGGACCCGACCCCTATGCCCAGGATGGCGAACTGGATGAAGACTTGCACCAGGGCGTCCCAACTGACCCCCTGAGGCCCCCGGTCACCTCAGACCGGGAACCTCAGGGTTCGAGTGCTGGACTGTGTCTAGCCGCCGACGACGTTGACCGCGTGCTTCACCACGGCGAGCGTCTTGCCATTCTTGATCTCGTCGAACCAGAACGTCTGGTTGAAGGCCCTCGGGAACGCCCCGCCTAGCCCGGTGAAGGGGGGGCTGGACGAATAGGGCGGGATCAGGCCATAGGTGTTGAGGTCCTTGGCGTCGACCATGGCCTTGAGAACGCTGGCCCGGGTCACCGTGGGCAGTGAGTTGGCCACATTGGCGAACATGTGGACGGCCAGCCACGGGATCGCCGACGTGGTGTCGAGCACGGCGTTCTTGTCGTAGGCGGTCAGCTGCTTCACGTAGAGCTTGGTGCCCGGCAGGCCCAGGCTGATCGGTGGGAAGTAGTCCACCTCAAAGATCCCGTTGGCCGCGCTGCCGAGCGCCTTCACCTGGGCCGGAGTGAGCGCGATGGTGTCGGGCGGTGCCGAGATGTCGTTCTGCTTCATGGCCGAGATGACCGAGGCCGCGTTGTCGGGCGGCAGGAGCAAGACGAAGGCCTGCGCCCCGTTGGCCGCCGCCGCCTCGACGGTCGGGGTGAGGTCGGTCTCATTGCCGGTCAGGGTGATCGAGTTGACCACCGACATGCCCATGCCGGTGGCGGCCATCTTGGCGTTCGCCTCGAGCGTCGAAGCGGACGGTCCGTTGGCGATCACCGAGATCTTGGTGGCGTGGATGTAGTCCTTGGCCAACAGGAGCTCGCCGAACAGGCCGAGGAACGCACTCCCGTTCACCGGGAACGACACCGGACTTTGGAGCTCGACCGGCGAGGCCGGGTTGTCCATGATCTCGGCGATGCCGGCCGGCTGGAGGATCGGCGCGGTCGGGTCGATGAAGTCCGCATCCCCCACCGTGGCGACGGTGCCGTCGGAGACGGCCGTGTTGGCGCAGGCCGTCTCGGTGTTCGGGTTGCCCTGACCGTCACAGATGATCAGCTTCAACGGGTGGCCGTGGATGCCACCGGCCTTGTTGACCGCCACCACGGCGGCGTTGGCGCCGGTGATGGCCTCTTGGAAGTTGAAGCCCTCGGCCGGGGCGTTGATGTCGGCCAGCATCGAGACCAGAACCGGAGCCCCGTGGGTCTTGGTCGCGGCCTGCGAGGGCCCGGCCATGGCCACCGAGGTGACCAGCGTGCCCCCGATCACCGAGGCCACCAGGAGGCCGACGGACACAATCTTGCAATGTACGGAACGAAACACCAGGGCCCCCCCATCGTTGGCACTCCGCCTCGGCGAGGCGCGCAGCCGTGCTCCATGTGCGGTCGAAAAAGGCTTCCGACCGTCTCAACCTGATTGATAAGCATACGGGAATCGGAGGAAGTCGGTCAAGGTCTGTGACACATTCCTCTGTGGATAGTAAGACACTTGTCGATATTTCTACCGCCTCCGGCCGAACCAGCCCCCCGGTCAGACGGCTTTCCGACCCGGCCGGCTCCGGGAAGTGACCCTTCGGTTTCGATCGTTCGGAACATGCGCCGGCGCCGCACCGGGGACCGGGTCAGCCTCACGGGGTCGGGCTTCGATCGCCCGGCCGAGCCGTCGGGGCTCGGGAACTCCCACCTCACCGACGGCCTCTCGCCGCACCACCGGGTGACAACCGATCGCGCCTTGACACCCCTTCGGCCGTCGTGGCGCGAATCAAACTGCACCGGTCGTCGCGGCCGGACCGGGAGGGACCCCCGTGACGACGGGCGGCCGCGCCCCGTCGGTCGGTCGAGACCATCGGCCGACTCGATGAGCGTCTCTGCTCGCCCCCCGGAGCCGCTCCCGGGCGCCGACGAGCGGCCGAATCGTTACGACTGGCGCGCGTTCAGATGACGCCGGCCCGGGCCAACTCGGCCAGCCGCTCCTCGCTGTAGCCGAGGCGCTCGCCGTAGACGGCCCGGTTGTCCCCGCCGAGGCCGGGTGCGGGTCCCGAGAACCCGGTTGAGTGTTCGGAGAACCGGATCGGGATGCCGGCCGTCCGCAGACCCGGGATCTCCCCCAGTGTGGGGTGCAGCACCGGCAGCGTCTCGCCGCGAGCAACGACCCCGGGGTCCTGCACCCCCTCGGCGGGACTGCGGACCGGTGCCGCGGAGACCCCCGCGCCCTGCAGGACGGCCACCACCTCGGCCACCGGTCGATCACCGCTCCACGACTCGATGACCTCCTCGATCGCCTCATGGTGGTGGACCCGGCCGTCCCGGGTCGCGAAACGCGGGTCATCGATGAGCTCGGGCCGGCCGATCGCCCGGAGCAGGTCGTGGGTCATCTTGTCTTGGGGGGCGACGATGGCCACGTACCCGTCCCGGCACCCGAAGAGCCCGAAGGGGGCGAGACGCGGCAAGGTGCGCCCGGTGCGCAGCGGCTGGCCCAGACGCTCGAGGGCGACCCAGTCTTCGGTGGCGACCAGGCAGGTGAGCACCCCGAGCATGGAGATGTCGACGTGCTCACCGGTGCCGGTCTGCTCACGGCTTGCCAGCGCGGCGAGGATCCCGATCACCGCGTAGAGGGGAGCGACCCCGTCGGCCACCGGCACCCCCACCCGGATCGGGGGGTCCTCCGGTGCGCCGCTGGCCAGCATGATCCCGCTCAGCGCCTGGATCACCGCGTCCATCGCCCGCACCCCCGGTTGGGCGTCCTGGCCGAACCCGCTAATAGAGCAGTACACGATCCGCTCGTTCACCGCCCGAACGCTCTCGTAGCCCACCCCGAGGCGATCGGCGGTCCCGGTCGAGAAGTTCTCTACGACGACGTCGGCCCCCCGCACCAGGTCGAAGAAGATCTCCCGGGCTCCGGGCTTCTTCAGATCGAGGGTCACGCTCTGCTTGCCCCGGCAGCGGTTCAAGAGGGCCAGCGCCATGTCGGTGTCGGACCGACTCGACATGGTCAGCCCGTCGGCCCCCACGTAGGGGGCGTTGGTGCGGGCCGAATCGCCTCCCGCCGGGTCCTCGACCTTGATGACCGTGGCCCCCAACCCGGCCAGGATCAACGTGGCCAGCGGCCCGGCCAGGGCCCGGGTCAGGTCGACCACCACGATCCCCTCGAGCGGCCCGGCCGGAGCGGGGACCGGCGTGCTCACGTCCAACCTCCGCGCCGACGCTCCGCCGCCGGCCGCACCCGCTCCTCGATGAACTGGCTGATCTGGGTGATCAGGGCCTGTTCGCTCCACGTGCTCTGGTCGACGTTGTTGGCGTTGATCCGAAGCACCGGGACTCCTTGGGATTCGAGCCTGCGCACGCTGAAGTAGTCCTCCTCGCCGAGGCTGATGGCGCCGTCGATCTGGTGAAGCGTGGCCTCCTTGGCGTGCCACGAACTCGACCAGGTGGGCATTCGTAGCACCTCGATCAAGGGGACAAAACGAGCGGCCAGGGTCCGCAGGGGGTCCTCGCCGTAGCGGAGGTATCCGTCGGCGGCCAGGGCGAGGTACATCGACCACACGAAGACGGCGCCATACTCACGCTCGAAGTACTGGTAGAGACCCATGCTGGCCCACAGGCCGCGTCCGAGCCACATGAGTCTGATCTGCTCGCCCGGGCAGGCTGCCGTCCCCGCGTCCGCCCTGGCCTGCACCTCTTCGAACAGGGCCTTTGCCGCATCGCGCCCCCAGACGCTGCCACGGTGCCACTGCGGAACCATCGTGGCCGGCATCGTGTCGACGACGCTGACCGGGGCCGGCACCGTGGTGGCCACGAGGTCACGGGTCTTGCGGTAGTACTCCAGCTGCTCGTTGGCCAGAGCCATGACCTCTTCGAGCCGGGTCATCGAAAATTGCCGGTCGAAGGTTCGTTCGAGCAGGCCGATCAACTCCTTCAGCTCGGCCACCATCAGATCCAGTCGGGCCGGCTCGACGAGCCTGCCCCACTCCCAGGGGAGCGAATCCCACCACTCCGTTTCGATCGAGTGCCGGCCGTCGACGGTGCTCTCGAAGAGGAAACAGGGTGCCCCCGTCTCGTGTGACCAGGCCTGCAGGACCTTGCTCGAGCCGTCGGTGGTCACGATCCCGCTCAGGATGCTCGGCTGAGGCAGCCCGCCCCACGGCCCCGCCCCACCGCGCCGCATCGACAACGCCTCACCGAGACCGAGCGCGTTGTACTGCTCGTTGTTGTCCGGATACCCGGCCCCACGAAGCGCCTCCAGGCACCCGGCGGCCTGCTGTTTGGCCGAGATCACCGACGACCACCACTGGACGACCACATAGGGGATGTCCATGGCCCGGAAGATCTCGTGGGGCGCGTCGGCATTCACGATGGCAATCGGCTCGCCGCCGACCGAACGCTCGCTCAGTTCGGCGAACCACTGACGCTGGTGGGCGTTGAATGCCGAGGTGACGTCGAGCCCCTTGACGCTCCGGATGCCCGAGGTGCTCACGGCACCCCTCCCCCGCCCTCGACAAAGGACCGCACCAGCCCCTCGACCGCCTCGGTCGGGGCCCCCCAGGGCGTCTCGATCTCGATGAGGGGGATATTCACCTCGGCCAGCGCCCGGCGCGCCGCAGAGCGGTCCCAACCGAGTGCTGCGTCGTGGTCGAAGAGCACGCTCAGCACCGCCTCGGCGCCGGACCGGCCGGCGCACTGCGTTGTGTACTCCGCCCGCGCCGCGGTCGCGCCCCAGGATGCCGCGGGAGCTCCCCCGCCATAGGCCTGCACGATGCCGTCGAGAGGGTCGTCTGTCTCGGGAACGAGCTGCTCAAAGCTGCGGTCGCCGAAGTCGTGATCCTCTCCCACCACCAGTGCCCCGGCCGATTCGATGGCCCGATACAGGCTCGCGTCCTCGGCACCGCTCCCCGACGCGAAGACCCGAACCCCATCGATGCCACTGCGATCCTCGGCTCCCGCCAACAGCCTGGACATGGTCGCCTGATACTCCCCCTTGTCCATGACCAGGGCCGCGCCGATAGCGGCCAGCGAGTCGACACCGGAGAAGCGGGGTTGCGCGTCGGTGCGCAGCGACTGGAAGCTCTTCAGCAAGCGGCGGTTGGCGTTGCACAGCGCCGTCGCCTCCACGACCTCGGAGCGGCTGAACGGGTGACCGGCCCACTCTTCGAGCAGTGTCGCCAGCTCACCGATGCGTGTGCGGTTGTACTCGGCCGTGGCGTGGCTGGGAAGGTGACGGATGTCGAGGAAGGACACCGACGGGCGTTCGGGCAGCTCGCCCAGGCGACCGAGCTCGCGCAGCACAAAGAAGAGCTTGGCGTCCGGTCCACGGTCGTGGGACACGATCAACCGATCGAGGCAGTCAAAGTCGCCGTTCAACAACCGGACCAAATGGCAGGTCGCGATCGGGTCGAGCGCCATGGCCGACAAGTCGCCAAAACGCTGCGGGTCCACGCCGGGGTCGGCCCTCAGCCGAACGGGCACCATCCCGGCCGCCACCACCAGTTCGTGGGGCACGTCAAAGCCGATGATCCCAACGACCGGTCGTCCCTCTCCGGCGTGCCGCGCCGCATGCCCCAATGGGTCGAACGAGGCGGCGGCCATGGTCTCGAGGTCTCCGCTGAACGGCGTCGAGACGTCGATGGCCTCCGGTGGCGCGGCGTGGGTTCCCTCGGCGTCGATCACCTGAGCAACGGGCGACCCGGGGCTGGCCCACCGGACCGCGGCGTCGTGGTGGCGCGGGCTCATCGGCTTCAGAGTCCCGGGCCGGGAAATGTCACGGTCGCTTACTTTACATATTGGCGTCTGAGCGGGCCGGTTAGTGTGAGCGGTTGCGTGGTCGCCCTTGCCGCCGCGCGCCGTGCTCCTCCTGGGTCGAGTCCTCGCCCAACCGTGCCGGCAACGAAGTGCCGTTCGGATCGCGACGCCTGTGGTCGAATAGCGCCGATGAGTGCGTACCAAGACCGATGGATCGAGTGCACGGACACCGAGGTGCGGGTGCGCGGGTACTACTTCCCCTGGGGCACCAAGCGGATCCCGTATGCCTCGATCCGATCCTTGGACCGGTTCACTCTCACCGCCCTGAGGGGCAAGGGCCGAATTTGGGGCTCGGGAGACTTCAAACATTGGGCGAACCTCGATCCACGCCGTCCGACAAAATCCGTCGGGTTCATGGTCAACCTTGGCCGGCATGTCATCCCGGTGCTGACCCCCGACGATCCCGACGCATTCGAGAAAGTGCTCGGCCAACGGGTGGCACTCGGATCATCCGACTGATCGGTCCGGGACGAGCGCCGCTCGAACGCACCCCACCGGGCTGCACCGGCAGGTGTCGAGCCACCGCCAACCCGACGATGGGCTCTGAACGATTGAGCTCACCAGAAGGAATGTTCATGGTCAGCCCCCATGGCACCGAAGCCGACGCATGGCCAATTGCATTGGCTTTGATGCCCACTAGTTCGACCGATCCGCCGGTATTGTGCTCGCATCAGAAGCAACTGGACGTACCCTGCTAGCAGCCAGACCCATCAGCAGATCCTCGACTCCGAGCTGGACATCGCCGGAGTCGAAGTTCCTCACATGAGCTGCTTCACCAGGAATGGTCGGACCCCAGAAGCGACCTCCACCACCATTTCAACCTGATCGAGGGGAACCGATGTACGGGGTCCGAAACGCCGGCCTGTGGGGGGCAACCCTCTTGCTTCTCGCGACTGCGTGCGCCGTCAGCACCGGAGGTCCCGCAGCGGCGGCCGGGAAACCCCCCATCACCATCCTCACCTACGGCGACACCACCGGCCTGGCCCCGGTCCCCCAGGACGAGTTCCAAAACGGGGTGATCGCTGCGGTTGACGCGTTCAACGCATCGGGGGGCGTGCAGGGGCGCAAGATCAACCTCATCACCTGTGACAGCGCATTCTCGGCCACCGCCGCCTCGGCCTGTGTGGCCAACGCCAAGGCAGAAGGGGTCGTCGCCGCCATTCCCTCGGTGACCTTGGTGGACAACGTGACCACCCCACTCCTCGAGAAGCAGGGAATTCCGATCATCGGCTCGGATCCCTCCACCCCCCAAGCCGAGTTCTCCCGGACCACCGCCTGCTTCTTGCCCGGGCCCTTCGTGGACTACCCCGCACTCGTCCACTACATGGCCAAGGACGGCATCAAGTCCCTCTCGGCCGCACTCCCGGCAGGCGTCTCGGGGGAGAACATCTTGGAGGGTGGGACCGATATCGAGGCCAAGAGTGATGGGGCCACCATCCACACCTGGCTGGAAGCGTCAGCCACCACCGCTGACTTCGCCCCGATCGGCGAGCAGGCCGTGTCGGCGGGGGAAGACGGTTTCATTGGCGGGATCGGCGGCCCGGCCCTCGATGCCCTGTTCTCCGCGGTTCTCGGGGCCAAGCCCACCATCAAGCTGGGCGGCCCCGGCTACATCCTCCAGGGTGGTCAATCGGTTGACACGGCGCTCGTGAGCCTCGGGGCCAAGGGGTCGATCGTCAGCGGCTATACGGCCTTTCCAACCGACGCCACCGTCCCGGCGGTCAAGCTGTTTGACAAAGACATCGCCAAGGTCGACCCGAGCGACAAATACGTCGAGGTGTCGTTCATGACCTGGATCGACGCCTACGGGGGCACCCAGATCCTCAAGTCCATGAGGTCCGGCCCGATCAACGCCAAGACGATCACCAGCGCCATGGAGCACACCACCAACCTCAACTTGCTCGGGGCGGTGCCGAACTGGAGCTACAGCTACAACACGCTGGGCCTCGGATGCACCAGTGACGCCACCGAGTACGAGGGAACGCTCACGGGCGACGACGGAGCCACCCCGAGCAATCAGAACCAGCCCACATATACGTTGCCAAAGGCCGTCATCAATTACTACAAGGCGCACGAACTCACATTGTCGAAATAAACCCGATGCGTGGCCTCAGCGGGCCCGCACGCCTCGAAGGATCGGCGCGCATCACCGAGGTCCATGGCGCCGATCGATCGATGGCCCGCGCAGTTGTGCGGCCACCGCGGATAGGTGATCCACCGACCCGGTATCCGACCGCGACACCACCGGTTGCTATAGAAAATGAGCCGACGGCCTGCGGAGGGTCGCCGCTGACTGGGCAGTTCAAACGGCACGATCGGAGTCAGTGGTGAACGCGATCCTGGGGTTCTCCTCTTCCTCCTCCTTCTTCTCTACTGTCCGTGCCGCGCTCGTCTGTACGCCCGATTCGACGGGCCACCAGCTGGTCTGCACCGGGTCCTCGACCGGCCTCTTTGCCGGTCTCGGTGTCCTGCTCTTCGTCTACATCGCCGTCGCGGTGCTCGGCATCATTGCGGCCGTCAAAGTGGTCAGCAAGGCCGGTTACTCGGGCTGGTGGGTCCTCATCGGCTTCGTCCCGATCGTCGGATCCATCTTCGTCCTCGTGTTCGCGTTCTCCACCTGGCCCGTCACCCGGCAGGTTGAAATGCTCAGGGCCCAGGTGGCCGGGCGAGGGGGCTTCGGCCGGGCAACCGGATACGGCAGTGGGGCCGTCGTCGAAGACCGGGGCGCTGGGCCCACGCCGCCCGGACAGGCGGTGCCAACCGATACCGCCTACGAACACGCGCCGATACCGTCATTCGGACAGTTCATCCAGGGAGAGACAGGCTCGGCCCAAGCCGATGCAGCGGGCCCGCCGCGGCACCCGCCGGCCGGCTGGTTTCCATCACCGGGCGGTCCGCCAGGTCAGTTGCGGTACTGGGACGGCACCGGCTGGACAGAGCATTTTCGCTAGCTCGGTCGGCTCACCACGGCTCTCGCACCCTGGCGTGTCAGGCTGGCCATGCGCCGTCGAGGGCGCGGGAGGCTGCTGTGGGGGTGACACCGCAGGACCGGGAATTCGGCCTCGGACGAGGCAAGGCGTTCCCGGCCGACCGGGCCAAGTCCCTGCTCAACCCGGCCCGGAGACTGGTCCAGTCGCCCCGGCGCACCGTGGCCGCCATGGGCCTCACCCCAGATGCCCGGGTGCTCGAGGTCGGGAGTGGACCGGGCTTCTTCAGCCCATCGATCGCCGCCGCGGTACCCCACGGCCGGTTCGTACTCGTCGACCTTCAGGCCGAAATGCTCGTCTTTGCGCGGGGCCGCGTCGGCCAGGGTGTGCACGTTGCCTTCGCCCAGGCTGACGCGTGTGCGTTGCCAATCTCCACCGGGCGGTTCGACGCGGTGTTTCTGGCGACGGTGCTTGGCGAGGTTCCAGATCGGGACGCATGCATCGCAGAGATCGGACGTGTCCTGCGACCGGGAGGCACCGTGACGATCGCGGAGACAAGACGGGACAGTGACTTCGTCCCCTTGACATTGCTTCGCGAACTGCTTTCACGCCACCGGTTCTCCTTTATCGGGCGGCGAGGCTGGGCGTGGCAATACGCGGCGAGTTTTCGTTGCCACGAACCCCGCCCCGAGAGCGAGCACTAGGAGCGAACGAAACGAGACGAGAAATCCTCGGCGACAGCGACGTCCCACTCATTCGGTGAACCGGTGCGACCCACGAATGACTGAGTGTTCCCGGGATCCGGGTTTCACCTCCAAGATTCGAAGGCGCCCTCGAGGCGATCTACGGGCCTGTCTTCCCGGCGGCGCGAGCCAGCGGGTTCAGCTCCGGCGGACCAATCTTTGTCAAGGTGTTGCGGTCGATGTGGCCGAAGATCTCGTCACGACCGGGGATTTGGAGCTTGCCCTCCTCTTCGTACGACCATGTCCCGTCGTCGTTGATCGTGACGTGGATCCGGTAGCTGAGGGTGCGAAAGGACTGATCGAGGAACGGGTTGGACAAGATCCCGTGGACCTCGGAACCGACCGTCGCAGTGAGCGAGAACTCGGTGGCGTCGGGTTCGGCGGGGCCTGAAGCCAGAAGGACCTGGGCGCGAGGGATGCCCAAGGTGAAGGTCACCGCTCGTGCCGCGGGCTCCCAGAGCCAATAGCCCACCTGATCGTGAAAGGTCTCATCTTCCCCGGGCTTGGTGATGTGGACGTGGTACCTCAGGCCGTAGAACAGCTGGGGGCCGTTTGTCTGTCGATCGATCGGATGCAACTCGTAGTGCTCAACGAAGGTGTTCTGCTCGGCTCCGCCGGCGACGGGATGCAGGTCGGAGCCCTTGGTCCCCTCCCAGATGCCGGCCATCGGGCGTAGGGGCCCCAGATTGGCCAGGGTGTCTGGGCCGCCTGCGGCTTCGGTATAGATGTCGGGCCCGTATGTGGTCACGTCATCCACCTTGCTCGTTGAGCCGAGGGTCGGGCAACCTGGCGGCGAGACGGCCACTCACGGACCTGCGTCAGTTTGACCAAGGTGACAACCTACGGCGCGTCGAGGTTCACCTTCAAGGGTGGCCAGCTCGATGGTCTCCCCGGGCTGATGCAATGGCCTGCCTCAGTGGGTTAGTCGGCCCCGATCACCTTGAAGTCCTGGTTGACGAAGATGTGGTGTGGCCAGTTGACGCCAATGTTGTGAACCTCATATTCGCCGTTGCTCAGCTTCACCACACGGTCGACAATTCCTCCGGGATAGACCGCCAGCGCCGCTTCTGTCGCCTTCTTCGCTGTCGTTCCAGTGACGATCGTCCCCGACCCCTCCGTGTAACTCGCGGGGATCGTACCGACCTGCTTTGACGTCGTAGCGGCCCCCTTCTGGAAGGGGACCACCGATGCCGCCGTGGAGGTCGTAGATCCCCCGGTTGCTTGCACGATGATCTGCGTGCTCTTGATGGTCGTCGAACTCACGGTCCCCAGTACGAGAACGTGTTGGCCCTTGGTGATGGCGCTCTTCGAGGTCGAGGTCGTGCCCTTCTCGTATTTCGTCGAAGACGTCTCGTCGACGGTTACCTCCTCACCGGTTGACGTCGTGAGGGTGAAGCCCGATTTCGACACGCTGTCCACCGTGCCGGACGATCCTCCTGCGGCCGGTCCAGACCGAGCATTGGAGCCGGACGCGGGTTGGGCTGCTGCCGCCGAGGTAGACGTGGCGAGCCCGACGGAAAGCCCAAGCAGTGGTGCCATCAGCGCAGCGGCCACGAGCCGTCCGATCCTTCTGCTCGGCAGCAATCTCCGTACCCTTGGCCGAATGGACTGTTTGGCTGTGGTCACCGAAGGCGGCCCGTCTGTCGCAAACGCTGAAGATGCAGGCCGCCCAGAGTGGCTGGTGGCATCCGAATTCCCGCCGCTCACCGGCGCTGATTTCGTCCGCGGAAACGGACGAGCGGGAAGGGTCTCGGCGGGACTTGTTGGTTCGTAATCGTTCATGAAGGCGCTCCCTAATCAAGCCGCTCCTTAGAGAGTGACAGGCGTCTATGTGAGGCCCATGTAGACCACCTGTGAACGTGCTCCGAATCCTCGCCGTCTCCGATTTCCCGCAAGCTCGTCCGGGCACTCCTAGTTCAGGATCGGATCCAAGCTTGTGTTCCGTTGAATCCGACCGCGCATGCTGACCAGACCGTCGTGCCCATCACCTCGTCGTGTGGGTCAACGTGATCGCAGGCGCTAGCTGGCCCCGACTGAGGTTGGTTGGGCCATGGGTCGGTGAAGCCAATACTTCAGCTTTTCCGCCAAATCTCCGGTCTTCATCGGCTTCGTGATGAAGTCGTCCATTCCGGCGTCGAGGCAGCGGGCTCGGTCGGCGGCCATGGCCAGAGCGGTCACGGCGATAATGCACGTATGACGGTCTGCGCCCTCGAGCGTTCGGATTTTCTCCGTCGTCTCGTAGCCATCCATGATCGGCATCTGACAGTCCATGAACACCGCCGAGTACTGCTTTCGGTCTAGGGCTTCAAGGGCATCGAACCCGTTCTCGGCGACGTCCACCTGGTAGCCGAGGCTGGTCGCCATGGCAGAGAAAACTCTCTGGTTGACGACGTTGTCCTCGACCAGCAACAGCGTCTCGGTGGACTGCTCCGGTCGTGGGCGTGGGACATCTGGACTAGGAGCCGCCGCGCCATTGGAGGCTTGAGGGGACATGGTCCGGAAAGGGTCGAGCGCAATGTTCAGGGCGTTGCGTAGTTGGGCCGACCGAACCGGTTTGGTCAGGTACGCGGCCATTCCGGCCCGCTCAGTCCGTTCGGCCTCACCACGTTGGGCAGAGCTCGTGAGCAAGATCATTGGAATGTGAGCGAGGCGTGGATCGGCCCGAACCATACGGGCAAGCCCGTAGCCATCGATCTCTGGCATGTTCAGGTCGAGAAGGATCACATTGGTGGGCCGCGGATCGTCTACCGTCTGGCCGAGCAACGCCAGGGCCTCGGCTGCCCCACCCACACAGGTCGCCTCGCATCCCCATTCACCTACCATCTCCTCGAGGACCCGCTGGTTGGTGACGTTGTCGTCCACGATCAAGGCTTGGACGCCGACGAAGTCGATGTCCTTCGATCCATTCGTGCTTCCGACACCACACTGGAACGGAATCACGGCAGTGAAGGTGCTTCCGGAGCCTGGCTTGCTCGTCACGTCGAGCACCCCGCCCATGAGTTCGACGAGTTGTCGCGAGATGGCCAAGCCAAGGCCCGTTCCTCCGTAGCGACGGGCGGTTGAGCTCTCGGCCTGGGTGAAGGCGTCGAAGAGTCGACCGATGTCTGCTTCGCTCATCCCGATCCCGGTGTCTCGCACGGACAGCTCGACCGTTACCGAACCGGAGACCTCGCCACCGACCACGCGCACGTTCAGATTCACCTCCCCTTCGGAAGTGAACTTGACGGCGTTGCCGAGCAGGTTGAGAAGCACCTGGCGCAGCCGCCCCGGGTCCCCTTTGAGCGCTGGTGGAAGTGCCGGGTCGACCGAACAGGTCAGTTCCAGCCCGTTTTGCTGTGCTCGGGCGGCCAGGAGAACGGCGGACTCCTCGACGACGGATCGCAGATCGAAGAGCACGGTCTCGACGTCTAGCTTGCCTGCCTCGATCTTGGAGAAGTCCAGAATGTCGTCGATCACGGTGAGAAGGGCCTCAGCCGAAGAGCACACCGTCTCGGCATAGTCACGTTGCGTGACATCCAGATTGGTCTCCAGAAGAAGGCCGCTCATTCCGATAACACCATTCATCGGTGTGCGTATCTCGTGACTCATGTTTGCGAGAAACTCGCTCTTCAATCGCGAGACCCGCATCGCCTCGTCGCGTGCCGACTCCAGCTCGTTCTGAATGGCAACCCGATCGCTTATGTCGTGGACGAAAGCGCTCAGCCCGCCCCCTGCCTGATGTGCCCACAGGCCGACCTCGACCGGGATCTCGTGACCGTCGCGACGCAAAGCTGACATCTCTAACCGATTGCCGACGATCTCCGAGTCGCCTCCGCGGGCAAAGCCGGCCAGATCGCGTCGAAATTCTTCTCGAAGAGACCGAGGGACCAGCGTATTCGTGAGACTCCGGCCGAGCACCTCGGAGGCGGTCCATCCGTACAACTTCTCGGCTTGCGCATTCCATCCTGTGAGGTCGCCGGCGGCGTCGACCGAGAAGAACGCCTCATCCGTTGACTCCAGGACCCGAGCGAGTTCTCGGTCCCTGGCCTGAACTTGGTGTTCCGACTGACGCCTTCGGCGATCAGAGACGACAAAGTACCGAATACCGAAAAGCGTGATGAGGACAAGCAATCCGGTGATTCCGAGCACCGCCTCGCGCAGATGGGTCAACCCGGCGTAGGCGACGCTCGTCGGTATCGAGGCAATGATGGTCCAGCCGATCCCGGACACCGGCGTAAACGCCGACAACTCCGTGGGGCCATGCTTCCCGCCAGGCAGTGGCGGTGCATAGTCCAACAGGCCGGTTTTCCCGGCAAGAGCGGATTTCACTCGAGGGTCATCGGCAACGGAGACGAGCCCATGCTCCCCTCCGGCCGTCAACGACGTCCCCACCTTGTCGGTGACCGTCAAGGTGACCCCTTGAGCGTCTCCGAGGTTCTTGCCGTAAGCGGCGATGGACTGCAAGCCGAAGTTGATGCCCAGGATGCCGATAGGGCTGCCGTTCGGTCCGTCGATATAGTCGGTGATCGTGACCGCCAGGGGATGTCCGGCCTCTTTGGTCACGATCGCCTCGGACACATAGGGGCGGCCGGTGGCGACAAGACCCGTGTACCAGTTCCGGTAGGAGAAATTGGTGCCGATCACACTCGGCTCCAGAGGAAACGTGTCGAGCGAGGTACCGGCGTCGCTGGCCACAAACGCGGCCGAGATTCCCGGGGTGGCATGTGCAAGGCTCGTGAGGTTCTGCTCGACCTCGGCCCCGCCACTCGCTCCTTCGGAGACGCCGGTCTCCATCGACGGCCGGGTGGAGTAGCTCTGCACCAAGGCCTTCAGATCGGCCATCTGCTGGCTGACGACCACCGAGCTGACGGCGGCGGTCGTCTGCACCTGCTTGTTGACCACATTGGTAACCTGCCGCGAGGCAAGTATGAGGCTGCTGGTGGCCAGCAGGCCGACGGGAAGCAGCGCCGCGATGGTCAACAACACCACGCCGAATACCGCCGGCCGACGTGTCTTGCTCACGGAGAATGCACGGATTGCGTGTGGGTGTACACCCCTGGATCTCCCTCTTGGGCTCTTGGGCGACAGCAAGGCCACGGGAGAGCTTCTTTTGAACTCATCCGTCGCTTTTCCGGCGTGACATCGAGAGCCCTGAGGCCAGGATGCGCAAGGTCGGTTCCTCCCACCATACACGAACTAAACTTCCTATGTTGGTTTTAGGAAGACGCCTCTAGCTGGTGCGGTGCTGGATGACAGTGGTGGCAAGTCGACGGCCCGGACTTATGGGCGTTCGATCACGTCCTGAGTCTCCCGCCGGGTGAACCCATCGTCCCTGACGAGAGTTGTTCGCTCCCGGCGATAGCCGCCAAATCCGCCCCAGGAGGCCCAAAAAGCCAGTGAGAGGACGAACCCAATGGCGCCGACGACCATCAGGATGACTCCGATGGTGTGAATACTGAAATGCGTCGAGTTGACATAGACCGCAAAGCGCAGGATCGCTCCCACGGCGAACACAACGATGCTGGAACCAACGCCCATTTTCGACTCCTTTTCTGGTGTCATAGGTGGGACTACTAAAGGTTGTTACCGCCAACCCGAAGGTCTAAACATCGCGAACCGCAGCGAGGGTCGATGAGCGACACAACCCGGTTGACGCGGTGTAACAGGGAGTTCCCTGCCTCCCGAAGGTGGCGTTTCGGTGCGTGCATTCGCGGGTATGCAAACTCCACCAGGGCATGAGAAACCAAGGCCTTTGTGTGAAGAAGGCTTTGAGGAAGAAGGAGCAATGCCATGGCACTTATTCTCTTGGCTGTTTTTGTCATCGCAGCCGCACTAGGAAGCGGCGTGGTCGCCCGCAGATCGGTGCTCGGGAAGCGCATGGAGCGCACGCTCGAGGCGCTCAAGTGGCCAGAGGGGGCGGCGACCCTTGGTGGAGCGCTCTCCCTTCGGGATCGGGCACGAAATGTCGGAAGTCTTCCAGCAAGCGCAACCGCATCGGGAGCGCACCGCTACCAAGAGCCCGCACGTAGAGCATCCTGAGGCTCTATCCGGGGTGGCCCGCCCGTTGTCCAAGGGTGTCCCACGGACCTTGTGGACGCCTCAGGTATCTCGACGGCTAGGAGGAACGCGCCAATGTCAATATTTTTGGTCCTAAGCGTTATGACCGCGGTGGCAGTCGTCGGCCTTGAAATCGTGCGAGTAGCTGCATCGGGGAGACGGTTGGAACGGTCATTGGATGCGCTTCGTACTTTAGGAGACAAGATCGAAGCATCGTTCGCTCCCTTGGGAGAGACGATCGAAGGATCGTTGGCTCAGCAGGCCAGATCTCGCGGCCTTCCGCCTTTGCCGCAGGACCTCGTCGGCAGAGGCGCCGGCCGCGACCACCGTAAGGCGTATATCACGGGCTTCGTGACCCATTACCTACGCAATTAACCCTGGGAACCTTTAGTCATCCATGCTCGAGCCGTCAGAAAGGTCGGTGGCCAAACCGGGACCGGGTCTTACGGCATGATCCAGTGTTTAGTTGAGGGTCTGGGAGATCACGAAGACCGATGTCAGGCCTGTGATGTCGAAGATCTTGAGCAGCCGAGGTGAATCGATGATCAATCGGAAATCGCTCTCGTTCTCCCGGCACCGTCGCAGTGCCCCTACGAGCACGCCAAGGGCGGAAGAATCCAAGAAGGTCACCTCTCGCAGGTCCACCGCCACGGCGGTGGAATCGGAGGCACACAGTTCGTGGAGACAGGTTCGAAGCTCTTGAGACGAGGCCACGTCGATCTCGCCTCGAACGGTCACCAGCGCGACTCCGTCGACCCGCTCTTGGGTGATCATTTCGTCCTCAGTCACCGATTTCCTCCGTACGCCGGCGGCCGGTCTCGACCTGCATCTTGCCTCAGACGGTTGCTGATACGGGCTGAGGGGGACCTCAGCTTAGGCAGGCGCCGAAGACGCCCTGGAGTTCACGCTCGCCGCGAGTGGAAGCGGAGCTCAACTACTCCACCTGTGATCCCAGCCCGCGGCTCCCCGCCTGGATACGGGCCGGTTCACGATGATGAGGCCCGCCCAGGCTCCCGTTTGGGCATACACGGGAAGATTTGGTCGTGGCTAGCGCTCCCGGCAACAGGCCATCCGCGGCTGGTCGTCGCCGACGCTTTGCGTGGGATCGGTTACTGGACGCATCGGTACTCTTGATCGCGGCCGATCGTTGAAGAAGTCGAGCTCCGCGAACCGTCGCCAACGATCCGCAAGATCATCCTCACCGGACTCTCTCGCGTCGTTATCGTGACGCCGTAAGAGGGGATCACCGTGGAGACAGGCTCTCTCGAATCAGTACCCGCGATGGCGGGGACCTTGGGTTACGCAGTCAGGAGTTCGCGAGCCATCAAGCACCGCGAAGCTTCATGAACCGGTTTGAGGGTTGCGTCACCCATGCAGCCTCCACGCTGGGAACACCAGGACTCATTTAATTGTTGATCTCGAACCAAATCGATTTGCCGATCCCGGGCCGCCACTCGATGCCGAAGCCGTCGGATAGTCCGCGGACGATTTGCAAACCTCGGCCATGAGAATCAGAACCCGAGAGCCCCTGAATCTTGGGTGTTGCACGACTCTGGTCGGCTACCTGTACTCGAACGGTCCGGTCAACCACACGGACTTCGAGGTCGAAGTCCGTGTGCGCATGCCGTACTACGTTCGTCGCGAGTTCTGAAACGCCAAGCTCGACGGACTCGCGAACAGCCTGCGGTTGATCGCTGAGGAATCCCACCGCGACGTGTCGAGCCGCCCTAATGCTCTCGATAGTTGGGCGGAAGTGCTCCTGCAGCGTGCGGACCGACACCGTTAGCCCATACCTCTGACCTTCTGACACACCTTCAGGTAAACGCCCTCGAAGCGGGATTGGCTCAAGGGACTCACAGAGTCTCCATACCCAGATCGCATGCCAACTACCCAGGCCTTTTGGCTAGTACCCCCACAAGAGTCGCCGCAGCGAACCGGCCGGCTGTTTGACACTCTCCGGAGGGGTGCAAGCTAGGAAGGAGTTGAGACCACGGCGAATGGCCGCGGTCCGTCTACGGCGGGTGCCGCCGGCTAAAAGGAGCTGGCGGCGCTTCGACCCTCACGCATAGCCATCTCCCACGCCATTTGGCGGCTTCGCCGCTGGAACGACGCACCGCTGGCGACCGCTTTGTTCGCCAGCAGCGGATGTGGTCTCGTCCGAAGTGGAATTCCGGCGCGGGCTATTTGCCCGCACCGAGATGCCGGACAAAGAACGACTCGGCGGAGTCGTTCTCGAAGACGGGCACCTGGACGTGACCCCCTTGGTTGACGTGAAGAGTCTTGTCAGTCGAGCCGATGGCATCGAAGAGAGCGAGACCTGGATCGCGGGCGATCAACTCGTCGTCCCACTGGAAGAGGAACAAAATAGGCACGCGTAGAGAGCGGGCCGCCGCCTCGAACTCGGTCCCTCCCATAGCGGCGCCCAGGCCGGCCAGACCGAGCACGGCCGCCTTGACTCGAGGTTCGGAGGCCACGAACCGGAGACCGATGCCGGTGCCCATGGACATTCCCCAATAGCCCAACCGGTCGTCGATGAAGCCGGTCGAGATGAGGTCATCGACCAAGGCCCTGAGCTCACCGACGTGGGTGGACATTCGGCCCGCGAATTCCGCCGCCTGGTTGGCGTCCATCGCCATGGGCGGGCCGGCGCCGGGCCCCTGGTCGATGCGAGCCTGGAGCGAACGGCGCCTGGCCCGGGCCTCCTCCTTGTCGGTGATGCGATCGCCGTGCTCGGGGGCGTCGAGGGCGACGGCCGCGTAGCCCCGGTGCCGCACCAGGCGCCGAGCGAGCCCCAGCACCTCAGGGGCGCGCTTGTGAACTACACCGCCGTGGCCGAGGATCACCGTCGGACGGGGCCCGGTGGCGTCCTCGGGCAGCCAGACGATGCCCGGCACCGTGTCGCCGCCCTCCACCTTGAGCTCGACCCGTCGCTCGACAACACCGAGCTCACAGATTTCCTGGACTATTTCCATCGCCCCTGCCCTTCGGTCGAAGTGGCCCCGAGCGTACCGCCGGGCCGGCGTTACCGGCCTTCTGAACCGTTCCCCAGGCCGTCTGGTTCTGCGCCGCCTTCGGAACCGAGGCCCGTCGGCTGCATATGAGGTTCGGTGTCGCGATTGGTCCGTATTGGCTCCTCGACCTGCAATCGCAGATCGACCGGCAAGACTCCTACGAAGGCTCGACCTGTCGGTGTCCACGTGTCGCTCCCTCTTATCGGCCGGGCCGGAGTGGGATGCAGCGCCTCGGCGATTTTGAAGGTCGACCTGTAGGATCGCCGCCACGACCAAAGGGGGTGATGGTGACCGACTCGAGGACCGACGAACATGGCGCCTTGTTCGTGACCGCGGATTCTGAGGACCCCCGATTCAACCAGCCGTACATCGATGTTCGGGAGTGGCGGGACGAGCCGGCAGACGCCCCGGTGTTCCCCGGGGCGATCACGACCCAGCACGGCGGCGTCGCACCCATCAAAGCCCGCCATCTGTATGTGCACGGAGGGTTCACGGGCACCAGCGCCAAGTTCTCGTTCTGCTTTCCGCCGGAAGAGGAGTACCAAGGACGCTTTTTCCAGGCGACCCATCAGTTGCTCGCCGGCGAGGAGGCCACGGCGCGCAACGTCGCGTTCGCCCTGGCGAGTGGCGGCTACTCGGTGCAGACGAACATGGGCGGCAGCGAGAACCCTCGGACGGCGGAGCAGTCGACCAGCGGCCAGTTCGACACGACGATCCGGGGTTACCGGGTCAACGCTGAGGCCGCGAAGTTCTCTCGCGTGGTGGCGGCCGACATGTACGGCCCGCACCGCACCTACGGCTATCTCTACGGCGGGAGCGGTGGGGCCTACCAAACGGTTACCAGTGCAGAGATGACGTCAGGCGTGTGGGACGGGTTCATTCCCTACGTCATGGGTTCGCCGCAATCGATCCCCAACTGCTTCACGCCCCGCGTCAACGCCCTTCGAGTGCTGAAGGACAAGTGGCCGTCGATCCTCGACGCGATCGAGCCGGGCGGAAGTGGTGACCCCTACGCCGAACTGAACGACGAGGAGCGCGGAGCGCTGGAAGAGGCCACCCGGGCGGGGTTCCCACCCCGGGCGTGGTTCAACTACATCCCGCAGGGCGGAGGGCCACTCGTGCTGGTCGCCCAGTATGTGCCGGTGTTGGACCCGACCTACCCCGACGACTTCTGGAGCGAGCCGGGCTACCTCGGTACCGATCCCACGTCTTCGGTCCGCGCGGCGCGCATCCAACACGAAGCGACGGTGGTCGAGGTGATTCCAGGCCGCCGGAAACAACTCAGGCTGTCGAGCGTCCCCAGGGGTGATCTCACGGCTGCTGATGTGATCATCACCAGCGGAGCGGCCGCCGGCAAGACCGCCTCGCTGGGCCGCGTTGCCTCGGACGGCCGGGGTCAAGTTGGCCTCGTGTTTGAATCGGTCGGCGACACGATTGAAATCACGGCCAGTCCCACGATCATCAACAGCATCGAGGCCGGCGACGAGATCCGCATCGACAACTCGAGGTTCCTCGCGTTGCAGACCTACCACCGTCATCAATTTCCGCCGGCCAATCCCGACTTCGACTACCCCGCCGTCTACGACTATTTCCGGAACTCCGATGGCACCCCGAAGTACCCCCAGAGAGAAGTGGACATCGGCGCGGCAGGCACCCTCGGCTCTACGGGTCAGATCCCCACCGGTCGGTTCAACGGCAAGATGGTCGTGGTGGAGTGCCTGCTCGATGGGGACGCTCTGCCGTGGCAGGCCGACTGGTACCGAAAGAAGGTCGAGGCCATCGAGGGACCCCGCATGGACGAGAAGTTCCGGCTCTGGTACGTCGACAACGCGAATCACACCGACCCGACGACGGAGACCCAACAGACCCACGCCGTCGCCTACTCGGGCACGGTGCAGTACGCGCTGCGCGAGCTCAGCGCGTGGGTCGAGCAAGGTGTCGCCCCGCCGCCCACCAGCGAATATCGTGTGGAGGAAGGCCAGGTGCACGTGCCGGCGACGGCTGCAGATCGCAAGGGCATCCAACCTGTTGTCGATCTCATGGTGAACGGCGGAGAGCGTGCCCAGGTTGCGGTCGGTGAAGCCGTTACCTTCACCGCACAGATCACGGTGCCGCCCGCCCCCGGTCAAGTGGTGTCGGCGAAGTGGGACTTTGAAGGCCTGGGCACGTATCCGGACGCCGCCGACCTCGGCGATCCGACCTCGGAGCCCGTCCATGTGTCCACCACACACGCGTTTTCCAAACCGGGCACCTACTTCCCCGCCCTACGTGTCGCCTCCCAACGTGAGGGTAATCCCAGCACTCCATTCGCTCGATCGCTGAATTTCAGCCGGGTCCGGGTGGTAGTTAGCGAATGACGGGTCGCCACTAGCACCGACACCGAAGCAGCGGGGACTTGTGACCGCCGGGTCTACGCCACCCTGACTGGGTGCTTCGACCCCGCCCCGGGCCCCGCGTGCGGACCTACGGAAATCCTCGTCTATCCACCGGTTTCACTGGCAAGACGGCGCGTTCGGACCGTCGCTGCGGACCAAGTATCCGACCGACAGGTTCGACGTCTTAGGCCGCGTGGCGTCGCTCGCGGGGATTGCCTTTCCCGTGGTCGCGATGTGGCACCTTGGTCGCTTCGACGGCGGTGAGCCCGCTCCCGTGCAGCTGGCAAAGAAACTCCCAAAACTCGCCTTCGGTCATTGTCAGCGAGGTTCGGGGCGTGATCAGCCGAAACACCTCGAAAACGGAATCCCGATCATGGTCCTCGGGCCAGATGGTGAACTCGTAGTCGAACAGGGCAGGAGCAACGGGCATGTGTCTGTCCTACCCAGATTTGCGCAGCCCTACCCAGATTCGCGAAAAGTATGCAGGGTCTCCCCGACTCCGGACGAGGACGCACAGCGGGGACGAGTCGCGTCATGCTGGGACTATGCGCGCCGCGGTGGTTCCCCGACACGGCCCGGCCGAGGTCATCGAGGTTCGAGACGACTGGCCCGAGCCCGATCGGCCGGGTCCCGGTGAGGTGCTGGTGGCAGTCCGGGCAGCCGGTCTCAATCCCAGCGATGCCAAGATCCGGGCCCGAGGCGGACGCCTGGGCGGGATCGAACCCCCCTACGTCAGCGGTCGAGAGGCGGCCGGGCGGGTGGTCGAGGTAGGTCCCGGCGTCGACTCGCTGGAGCCGGGCCAAGCGGTCTTTGCCTTCTTCGGTTGGGGTGCCCGTCCCGGTGGCCATACCGAACGCCTGGTGGTAGCCGCTTCCGCCCTGGCCCTCACTCCGCAAGGGGTTCCGGTGAACGAAGCGGCCGGCCTGCCGCTGGCCGGCCTCACCGCCTTACAGGGTCTGGAGGCTCTCGGGGCCCAACCGGGCGAGCGCGTGTTGGTGACCTCGGGCTCCGGTGGGGTCGGGCATCTGGGCGTGCAGATTGGGGTCGCTCTGGGCCTGGAGGTGCTCGCGACCAGCGGGCCGGCCAACCTGGACTTCGTCAAGGGCCTCGGTGCCGCCGAGGTGCTGGACTACCGGGACGAGGACCACCGCCGGCGGCTCCGGGGGGTCCCGTACTTACTGGACAGCGTCGGGGCCCGAAACATCGAGTCGTACCTCAGCTGCCTGTCCACCGGGGCGAAGGTGGCAGCGGTGGCCGGCGTGCCGAGCGAGGTGCCCGACGGAATCACCGTCACGCCAATCCACTGCGAAGCCAGCTCCGCCCGCCTGACCCATCTCTCCAAACTCATGACAGAGAGACGGTTGTCGGTGACAGTGCAGCGGGTATTCCCGCTGGAGCAGGCGGCCGAGGCCCATCGCCTTCTGGAGGGCGGCCACGTCCGAGGCAAGCTGGTCATAGCCATTGGGGAATGATGGGGACCTCCCGCAGGCATCGCCCAGCGATGGGCTCGTGCGGTCAGGGTCAGTCATGGCCCCACGATGATCCACGAGGCCACCGTCCGCTGGCCCGCAATGCAGCGGCCCAGGAGCCGGTCACGGCAAAGCAGTAGCCCTGCTTGACCTGGCCCTCAAAGGGACCGGCGCCGACGCGGTCACCGGGCAACTTGTCCATCGAGATGGGCATCGGGAGTTCGAAATACGTGACTTCGACCGAGAGTCCGAACTCTCGTTTCTCCGCCGGATACGGACGGCTGCAATGGATAACGGGGCCCTCAACAACCCCGATCGCGCGAAGTAATTTGTTCGCGAAGTGGAGGGTCACATCACCCGGACTCATTTCGGCCAAGACCTCATGGCGAGGACAGGTACGGGAGGGATCGGTCCCGGCAAAGACAACGCCCGCCGCCATCACAAGTAGCGCTGTGCGGACCCGGTGACGCCGGACCGGACGCTCAGCGCCGAAGCTTCTGGGTTTCACCTCTTCTGCTTGGCGAGAGTCAAAAGGGTCCAATCGACCATGATGGTCCCAACGACATCGGCGGAATGCAGCCCGTCGTCGGCAACCCGTCCGTTCGGTGGACGGCTCCCCAGTTTGCTCCGACGAGGCAGAGGTAGCTCGGTTGCTCAACGGCATCTGAGTTCGCCGACCGAGCGATCAATGAGACAGTTGCCGGGCTGACGGTTCGATCCATCGGAGAACTCGCCCTAGGCGTCACTGGGAGTGCAAAGGTAGGCCCCACCACCGAAGCTGCGGCAATGCGCCGCGATCCAGGCAATGCGTGGATCGTGGGCGCCGAACGCCAGGACAAAGTGGAACTTCCCCTGGCGGACATCCTGTTGCACCTGAGCGACTGTGGGTTCCGGAATCGAGCCGGTGAACCCGCCGATGGGAAATACCTCCTTTCCGTCGGCGGCGTTGGCGAACTCCGAGGCAACCGCCGAGGTGTAGACGGCCATGAGGTACGGCGCGTGCTGTTGGAGGGCCTCGAAACGGGGAACGATGGAAGCCAACTCCTTCGGCGCAGCCACCAGCAACGCATGCCACGTCCGCGCTGCTGCTGCAGTCTCGAACGGCACGTCGGACGAACTCCGGTCGTCGGCCACGAACAGTCCTGAGCCTGAAGCAGGCATGACGAGGACCGAGGCCAGCCCGACGGCCAAAGCACACAGGGCGAGGACAGTGTTCTTCGGAACCAGAGCGGTGACTACAAGGACCACGATGGCAACGATCCCGGCGCTCATCGCCAGAGACCACACCCATTCCGGCGAAGACGCATCGGGGCCACGCACCAGCCAGACGCCGTAGCCGATCGTTCCCGCAGTGACGACGATGGCAGCTGCAGTCAGACCCAATCGTTCCGCAGTGGATTTCAACCTTTTGCGGGCGACCCACGACATCTGCGCACCGGCGCCGACGATGGCTGCGATGGCAGGCGAGAGCGCCGCGGTGTAGCCGGCATTGATTTGCTCCGAGACCGAAAAGACCACGACGAGGGTCACCAACCATCCAGCCCACAAGACGAAGTAGCTCCGGCGGCGAGTGAACAGCCCGCCGATGCCGATGGCGAGCGAAGCAGGCAGCAGCCAACCGGCCTCACGACCGAAATCGCCCGTGAAGAGACGGCTCCACCCGGCGGACGAGCCCAATATCGAGCTCGGGATGACCCCTTTGCCCGCCAGGGTCTGGTCCGGGGTTTCCTCGCCAACTCGACCGAAGCCGTTGTACACAAACACCTGCTGGTACACCGAATCGTTCGTGCTCCCGTCGACATAGGGTCGGTCCGTGCTGGGCACAAGGGTGACGACCGTCATCCACACGAGCGACACCGCGACGACAACGAGGCCTCCCACTAGAACCTGCCGAAGCTTGCGTCCAATCGAATTTGGCCCACCGATCAGGTAGGCCAGCGCGAATGCAGGCAGGATGACCCACGCCTCGATCATCTTCGCCTGGAAAGCCAAGCCCACCCAGATGCCCGCGTAGACCCACCTCCGCTGCTCTCCGGTGACGATGGCAGCGGAGACCGCGTCGGCCGCCAGCACCAGGAAGAGGATCATGGCCGAGTCGGCGATGTTGCCGCGATTGAGAGCGATGGTCGCCGGGCTTATCGCCAACACAAAGGCGGCGATCAGTGCGGCACCCGATCCAATGAGGCGGTTTACCGCCCGGTAGAGGACCAGGACGGTCAACATTCCCTCGATCACCTGTGGAAGGACGATGGCCCACGTGTGAAAGCCGAAGATCCGGACGAACACGGCTTGAACCCAGAATGCGCCCGGCAGCTTGTCGATCGTGACCGTGCCAGCGGGATCGAAGGCACCGTAGAAGAAGTTGTGCCAGCTGCTCGCCATGCTGTGCACCGCGGCCTCGTAGAAAGGCTCGAGAGGTGCGTGCGCGATCCCCCACGCGTAGCAACCTCCCGCCACGGCCGTGATGAAGAAGAGAGCTACGCGGGCGGACGCCACTTGGACCGCTCCGTTTCCACCGTCCCTTTCTCCCGCCGCCGGCGCTGTGGCTGCCGGGACGGCGCCATCGGTCTGGGTCATGGTGGTCGAGTCCTCCCCACACTCGCGGTCACGCCCGGGGGTGACGGGGGTGCACACTACCTTTCCGATTGGTAGCGCCCATGTCGGTGCAGGCAACCGGTGGCGCTCGAACCAGAGCCAGGAACTGGACCAAACTGACCGCCGGTCAGCCTTGTTGCGCAAGACAGCTCGTACGTATCATCAGGCCTCCCGGGCACACCGGAAGAGACTGAGCACGGTGGCCCGGCCTCTGATCCCTATCCCAACCTGGTGACACGGGATAGGAGATAGAGGGCTCCGAAACGTCGCATGCTGGGTCCGAGTCCACAGCGTTTGCAAAACGGAGTCCGCTGAATAGCTAACGGAACTTGGATGTCAGGCGCCAGCGTTGGGGTCCCGGAGTGCTGAGGGGCACTTGTTCAACAATGGCGTAGCCCGCCAGAGTCTGCAGCGTTGACCACACATTTGGTTGGTCGTAGTCGATGGCCGCCGCAATCTCTCCGGTACGGAGCCCGTTTGCATCCCGCATTCCGGGAAGATCGACGATCTGCTGCTGGCGCTGCCCACGGACAGACGGAACCGAGGTCACCAGGGCGGGGCTTCGGCCGGCCGAATGACCAGCGTCGAGCGAGTCTGCGAGTTCGTAGACGAGCCCGGCAAGCCGTCGAAGGAAAGAGGCTCTTCGGATCTCAGCGGGGTCGCGCCCTGACGTAGGTCCCTCTGGGAATGGCGAAGGTGCTCCAGGGTTGTGGTGTGAGCCAACTTCCCAGA
>Ga0302325_10003789_pt1 | contig 35347 bp, 34 predicted proteins | sample Palsa_T0_2_FD_201948 | JGI IMG/M metagenome (GOLD analysis project Ga0302325, IMG submission 201948) | Peat permafrost microbial communities from Stordalen Mire near Abisko, Sweden - Palsa_T0_2 | ecosystem: Environmental > Terrestrial > Soil > Palsa > Peat permafrost | place: Sweden: Abisko...
AGCCGCTGACGGTTATCGTCAACTGGCCTGCGCTGTTGAACAAGGCTGCCAACTCCCAATAACCTACTCCGTGCCGCGCGCGCCGCCTGACCTTCATTTTGAATTTCTTCGATGAACTACGGTGGTGTGCGCGAAGGCTATGGCGTCACTTGGCCACAGCGGCATGAATTTCCGGTGACATTCTCATTAGAAATCTGTTGGCCGGATGGCGGACGAATGGTGGGGCACTCCGAAGTTATCCCGAAACGCCGTTCCGGCAAGCCGGTTGGATTAGGAACGACAAGTCGGCATCGCGGCGACGACACGGTCTCCGCAAAACCTGGGCGTTCGCTAACAGCAGCGTTCCAGGCCGTGTGAGAATCAATCCTGTTCCTGGGTCAATGTTTCCTAAGTCGCATCCAGTCTCTATCGGCTATATTGTGGATAGAGGAGTCTAGAGAGCGCCATGAGATTAAGGCGCCACCAAGATATTGCTGGGCACCCTGCGATGCAAGTGCGGTCACTGCTTCGTCGCCTCAACCAGGAGTTTTGGTCGGTCGATACTGCAGCCCGGGTACTCAGGATACCAGCAGAGCGCGCGCGGCGGCTCGTTTACGCCCTTCGAAGGGTGGGTTATGTCGAAGTTGTGCCGGGGCTGCCGCGTGGCACTTGGCGCAACACTATGGCAGGCAATGCGCTGGCCAATGCGAGCGCGGCAGCGCCGATTTCTCAGGCGGAGGCTGACCGGGTTTTGAACGCGTTCCTGATACGAGTCGGCATCGTCAATGACGCCAAGACCTCGCTATATAGCGTTGGAAAAGTTGCCGTCTTTGGAAGCTACTTGGGCAATCAGGACCGAGTCGGCGATATCGACTTGGCGATCCGACTGGACCGGCGCCCCGAGTTCGCTCCCCGCTGGCCGGAGGCGTCATTAGCGAGGGCAGAGGACGCGGAGAACCACGGCCGCCGTTTTCGGGGATTCCTGGAGCGGCTGGCTTGGCCAGAAACCGAGGTCAAGCGTTATCTGCGAGGAGGCGTTCGATCATTGAGTTTGCACGACTGGACGAAGGAAGAGCCTTGGCTGCAACATGCCCCCCATAAGGTCCTCCTCGAAGACGGATCGACTCCGTCACCAGCGAAATCCGCGCCGCAGAGATGTGCTGAGCCTCAAACGGGACTTCACCAGAGCCGCTCTAATAGTCGTCGGGCGGCGAAGCGGCCTCGTGGCTGCCCTTTCTGATCAAGGCGGCCCAGCACCCAGGCGCCCCGATTGGTATCGGCTCAAGCCTGTACCGTTCCCAGTCGGAACTTCAGGGGCCCCGTCGCTAAACCAGATCAGCGAGTAGCGCGTTTTACGGACATGTGAACATGTGAAGGATCGGAGTTGCGAAGCCGACTTATGGGGACCTATTTCCGTGAGCGGCGTTTCCCGGTACTAATCCGGATCAACTTGTCTATCTGCCTGATTCTGCGCTGGTTCCACGTCTGATGCAATAGCGGCCGCTACGTCGGCGGCATTCCGGTGCTAGGTACATCTCCAAGAACCGGACTTCACGGGAGCGACTCTGGCTGACGCGCTCCAGTCGCAGCAACACGTTGCGCCAGACTCTGTTGGCGAGCTTGATAGAGAGAGCTAGAATGGTTAACCGGGCCTCAGTATCCCCGGCCGGCCGGATTCGAGCCCAAGCCAGAATGGCAAGAAAACTCCCAGAAACGTGGCGCGAGGCTCCTCCTTAGAGGTATTTTGTCTATCAATAGAAGGCAATGCCACGCTTAAGGAATGAGGTCGCAATACACCTAGAGAAGGCTCGTGACAGCGCGTTTCTGGCTGTTGAGACCTATAACAGACCGAGAACTCTATTTCGCTCCGGCGGGTACATCGTGCTTATGTGCATTGCTTGGACGGCCCTGCTCCACGCGATTTTCTTTAACCGGCACAAGCGCCCTTTCTACCGAAAGAAGAACAATCGCAGACATTACGAGATCGTTGATGGTGACAAGAAGGCGTGGGAATTATCGGAGTGTTTAGCGGAGTTCTGGGGGAATGATCACCCTGCTTCCAGAACAAATCTCGAGTTCTTCATCAAACTAAGAAACAAAATCGAACATCGCTCCATGCCAGGTCTCGACCTCGACATATTCGGCGAGTGTCAGGCATTGCTTTTCAACTTCGAAGATCGTCTAGTGACGGAGTTTGGGGACAAGTTTGCGCTGAACGAGAGCTTATCCCTTGCGTTGCAATTTTCGTGTTTCCGAAATGATGCCCAACAGGCGTCGATCCGAAAGCTGCACAAACGCCTGGCAAGGGACATAAAGGCATACATCGATTCGTTCAGGTCCAGCTTGAGTACCGAGCAGCTACAAGACATGCAATTCAGCTACAAGGTCTTCCTTTTTCCGAAGCCAGCCAACCGTGAACGCGGTGCCGACCTGGCAGTTGAATTCGTAAAGTACGACCCCCATAACCCCGAGGAGATGGCTAGGATCAACGGCGCTGTCGCCTTAATAAAGCCGCCCACCACAACCGTCTCCCAATCGGCGGGCGCCGCCACAGGCGACGTCAGGGGAGTGCCTGTCAGAATTGTAACGGATCCGAACGCGATAGCTGTAAGGGCAATCGACTTCGACACCACCCATCCTTACCGGCGGATGGACTTGATAAAGAGAGTCAAGGAACTGCTCCCGGAAGGCATGTCAGTTACCACATTCGATCTCGATGCCGTTAGATATGCCTTCAGAATCGTCGAGCGAGAGGACTACTACCACAAATCGAAGTTTGGCTCGGTCCAGTACAGCGATGCGTACGCCCAATGGATCGCGCAATCGTATATTTCTGACCTTGAGCTTTTTCGGAAGGCCAGAGAAACATACCAGGGGCGCGCGTTGGCGTGACCGAGTGAACGACGCAGCCCGCGTCAGAACCGTTTTTCTCCGCGGTTTGAATCCTACAGCGACGCGCCGTCACGGAAATCGAAGGGGCGGGATTAGGCGCCGCCCGGCCGGACTGCCGAGGGGGCCACGGCGTTCATCTCCGAGAAGACTTCCGGCGCGTGACACCCAAATCCAACCTTTCTCCGAGACGGCGCGCGATCCGCCCGGAGGTAGGCGGGCACGAGCCGACTTGTTTCCTGCTGCTCTATCTCAACACGAAGTCTGTGGCGAAAACCATGCTGACCTGCTGGCGGTGCCGTTTTCTGCGGTGGGCGCCGATCTGGCCGATCTACGTGCTGGGCTACAACGTGAGCATCGGCGTGTGGGTCGGGCTGATCGCGCTGATGGGCGTGGACGCGGAGACTGGTGCGTTCATGCTCCTGTCTAGATTAGCGCGCTGCGGGCCTTCTGCTTTTCGCTTCGAACTCGCCTTTCAATTTTGATTGCAATCGATTGATGAGAGCCGACAAACTGCTAATATGGGCCAGCTACTGCAGGTCCCAGGTTCAGTTCTCAGAGATCGTGCTGGGCCCGGACTCGCACTACTATCGGCAAATGCCATCACGTTCTCTCTCTCTCCTTAATTCGTCTGCCGCCCGGCTAACAGCCCGCTGGTAGCGTCCCAGCCAGCCGGCCCAACCGTCCTCCACGGGTGTGATTCCCTTGCGAGAAAGCTGTTGCGCCGTTTGCCGCAGAAAACCGCGATTCTCCAGGATACTCTCTGCCGATCCCAGTTCTTCGACTTCGATCCTCGGCCGGCCCCCCACAAATACTCGATGCAATCGAGCAAATGTGTTCACCCGCAAGCCCCCGGCATTCCGCATCTCTTGCATCTGCCGTGTGTGATAGATGGCGTACACCGTTGCGTCAGTTGCTTCCAGCATCACATAGCTGCGGCCGTTCTCTTCTTCGCCGTGGACCAGTATTCTACCTTCGACAGTGTCTAAAGCTCGGTGATCGAGTGGCAGGATTGGCAAACGCTCGTCCGAGCGTAGCACACCCCCCGCGCTCAAGGTCTTCTGTCGGTCGGCCATCTTCTGCATTCCGCGCAACGCGCCGGCAAAGTCGCGGCGCACCTCCCAAGTGCCCGCGCCCAACCTCCGCGCTAGCCCCATGCCGTCGAGGACAACCAGCCGAGCCACCACAAACTGCGTTCTGCCACCAGTCCCGTAGGTGACCGAAAAGTGTGTGCCAGTATCTGTGGCCGTATTGGCGCGCGCGATGATTCTGTCCAACGACGTGTAGCGCATCTCGCTCACCTCCCGCCTCTGTGCTGCCATGGCCTGCGCTCTGGAACGGTAGCCCAACTCCTTGGTGCACCAGTCCTCGGCGATCTGGCGGATGCCGTGCTGCACGAACTCTCTCGGCAGGCGGATCTCGCGGCCTTGGCGGTCGATCCCCCGCATGGCGATGTGCACATGCGGATGCCCGGTGTTGTAGTGTGCCACCGCAACCCAGTCCACTCCCGTACCGATTTCCTTCGCCACCCCCGCCATCACGCCACGGGCCAGTTGCGGCATGTTCAATTGCTCCCCAAACTCTGGGGAAACGATGATCTTCCACAGGCGGGGGTCTCGCGCCTGCTGCCAATCGTCCAGGCGCTGGGCTACATCCAGTTTCTCCCTGGCTTCATCAAACCCGGCCTCTCGCTGGGCGCTTCTCTGCGTAGCGCTTTCCCGCGAGAGATACTTCCCGTGAGCCTTCCACTGCCCGGAGGTCCTGTTCCCCACGTAGGTAGCCCGAATCGCGCAACGCTGCCTATACGGCCTTGTCGCGCGCTTCACCTGGCTCACTCTACGCGCCGTTTGTCTGGCGTAACCGTAGATGACGCGCAAAGCCGGCGGAACCGATACTCGTGGCTCTGCGGCCGGACGTGGGCGCCGCGGCCGGATGCGGAATTCCTTCTCGTCATGTGGCAGCGGCGGAACTGAGCGTGAGATCTTTTTGGCGCGCTTTGGTGGGTTGGAGAATTTAGCTGACCTGCCCATTTCGCCAAGCTTAGCCCGACAGACCGCTAGACGGCAAGGCGTACTTATCTTAGCACCTTCCGAGTGTTACAAACTGTATCCGAGTGTTACTAACTGTTCCCGTTTGTTACTAACTGTTACAATCTGTACCCGTTTGTTACCAACCGTTCCCAAGAGGGCAAGCGACGCAGCGAAGACAGCCAAAAAAACGTAGTGGAACATAAAGGGATAGCAGACACGAGGGCTCATTAGACGCACTTTCCCGAGTCTACACAATGGCTTACGTGGCAGCCATTTTTGCGAAAGGTAGAGGAATAGCAGCCATTTTTTGCCTTCATGGCATGTTTTGTCAGTATACCCAATTACTTACATGGCAGCCACGCCTGCGCGCAGATCCCTCTCAACACTTTTGTTCTCTGCTGCAGCGCCAAGAGCTCTGGGACTTGACTTCAGTCGTTAGCTACCTTTGTTGCGGCATTTCTCCAAAAGTTCTTAATCGTTCCATAACTAGCACTTACATGGCCTTCGGACGGTGTCACTCTTGACGGACTAACCGGACTAATGGTGTTCTAATCCACAGAAAGCAAGGCAAGCGTGAAATATCACTCGCAAGGATGAACTAAATTGGCCGCCGCTTTAGCTGTCGCGTATCAGGACGAACAACACATTCGCCTGGAGATAAAACTCCGACGGGAACTGGGCGAGCCGATCCTGAGTTTATTAGCCGAAGAGGACGTGGAGGACATCTTACTCAACCCCGACTCCTCTCTGTGGGTCAAGCGCCGCGGTGCGGGGTTCGTTCCGGCTGGGAACATGGCGCCCGTCACTGCCGCCAGCGCTTTGGGGACAGTGGGCGCGTTGCGAGGCACAGTCTTGAATCACGATCACCCCATCCTCGAAACCGAATTGCCGCTGGACGGCAGCCGCTTCGAAGGAGTAGTCGCTCCCGTAGTACGGCAGCCGGTATTCGCCATTCGCCTGCGACCGCGAAAGGTCTTTACACTCGCCGACTATGAGACAGCCGGAATTTTGACCACCAAGGAAGAGATATCCAACCGCGTGCGCCAACAACAAGATTTCTCATTGGCCGTGCGCGGGCTCGCGCATGCCGAGATCATTCGGGCGGCCGTCCGGGAGCGCAAGAACATCCTGGTGGTGGGAGCTACCGGCTCCGGCAAGACCACTCTGCTGAACGCCATCCTCGATGCGATCGCCGAGCTAACGCCTTTCGACCGGGTCATCTCGATCGAGGACACCACCGAGCTGCAATGCCGCGTCCGGAACTATCTTGACTTACGGGCAGTGGGTACTGTCACCATGCTCGAATGCCTGCGCGCTTCCATGCGCCTGAAGCCCACCCGCATCGTGGTCGGCGAGGTGCGCGGCGCCGAAGCACACACGCTGTTGAAAGCGTGGAACACCGGCCACCCCGGCGGCCTCGGAACGATACACGCGAACGGCGCTTTGCTTGGCCTCACACGCCTCGAAAGCCTGGTTGCGGAAGGCACGGCCGCCCCCCAGCAGAAGCTGATTGCGGAGACCGTCGATCTGGTGATCTTCGTGGATCCGGAGCCGTCCCTCAAGGCCGGGCGCAAGGTCCGCGAGATGTTGTTAGTGACTGGTTGGAAAGAAGGGCAATACCAAGTTGAACAAGTCTGAAAGGAGCATAACGATGACGTTTCTTAAACACAAATCTTCCGGCTCCCGCATAGGAGCATTATTGTTGGCTGCACAAGCCTTCATGGTTCGCTCGTACGCGGCGCCTGTTGGTGGTGGTCTGCCGTGGGAGAAACCCATGACCCTGATCGCGACCTCGCTGACCGGCCCAGTGGCGTATGCCATCGGTCTCATCGGCATCTGTATTGCCGGCGGCACGCTGCTGTTCGGCCACGAGCTGGGTGAGGTAGGGCGCCGTGCTTGCATGATCGGCCTGGTGGTCGCCGTACTGATCTTCGCGGCTCCCATGCTGGCTTCGGCATTCGGGGTCGGCGGCGCAGTGGTCTAGCCATGCTAGATGCCTCCACACGCCGAACGGTGATGATCCACCCTTCCATCAACCGGCCCAACCAACTGCTAGGTGGAGATCGCGAACTGGTATTGATTACGGCCCTCACGGCTACCACCCTGGGCCTCAGCTTAGGGTCCTGGTGGGGCGTCTGTTTAGCGGTGATCTTTTGGATTGTGGCCGTAGGTGTTCTGCAGCGCATGGGGAAAGCCGACCCCTTGTTGCGGCAGGTTTACCTGCGGCACATCCGTTACCGGCAGTTTTACCCGGCCAAGAGCGGGCTGCATTCTGCCTGTGTGCCGGTAAAGAGGAACTGGAGATGACGCCGATGAACCTGCTGGATTGGCCGCCCGACGAACAGGTCGTCCCTGAAGCAGTCTTAGACTGCTTGTGTCATCGGCTGCTTACCCTGCTGTCGCCTACGTATCGCGTCTTGGAGGTCCTCGGGGACCCCCGTGCCAAGGCGATGAGAAATGAGATCCGGAAGCATGCCGAAGAGAGCGAGTGGCTGGGGCGTGTACGCGCCCGAGAGATCAAGGACGCGATCCTGAAGCACCGCGAAGAAGGGGATTGGGTCGCCGGCATGGCTGCCAGGGGTGCTTCCGCCGGGTGGCATGCCCCTGGTAGCGCCGCGGAGCAATGAGCATGTTTCGTCACGAATCCCGAAAACTGCCGCATGGCCTCGCTGACCTGTTGCTGCCGTTCGCCTTGATCGACGACGGCATCCTTCTTCAGCAGGATGGCTCACTGCTGTCCGGTTGGTCCTATCGCGGCCCGGACATGCTCTCCGCCAGCACCGCCGAGATGGAGGCGCTCAGCGCGCGCCTCAACGCCGCCTTACGGCTGGGTACCGGATGGATGGTCGAGTGTGATGCAATCCGCTCCCGCGCCCCCGGCTATCCCGAACGCGGCAGCTTCCCGGATCCGGTTAGCCGCGTGATCGATGACGAGCGCCGCCAGCAATTCATGCAGGAAGGCGCGCATTTCGAGTCTGAATACTTTCTCACTTTGACTTACCTGCCCCCACTGGCCGCCGAGGAGCGAATCAAAGGCTGGCTCTACGAAGGCCGCGAGCACTCCAGCGGTCGTGCTGCCCACGCCGCCCTCGAACACTTCCGCGCCAAAGGCGACGCTTTTGAGAATGTGTTCAGCGCCCTGTTCCACACCGAGCGGCTCGCCCACATCGCAGATGATTCCGGCTTTACCTTTGATGCTCTGTTGCGCTACCTGCATCGCGCGATTACCGGCATCGATCACCCATTCGTTCGGCCAGCCATCCCTGTCGATCTCAACGATGTTCTCGCCTCGCAGGACTTCTCCGGCGGAGTAGAACCGCGTATTGGCCGCAAGCACATCGGCGTCCTGGCGATTGATAGCTTCCCCCAGTTGAGCTCGCCCGGCATCCTGCGCGAGCTGGACGCCTTGCCGATCGAGTACCGCTGGCACACCAGAGCCATCCTGCTCGATGCCCACGAGGCCCAAAATCTGCTGGACACGCATCGCAAGAAGTGGCGCTCCAAGATGCGCGGCTGGAGGGATCAGCTCTTTAAGACCACGGACGGCGCCGTCAACCTGCACGCGCGCGACATGGCGACAGACGCCGAACAGGCGATGTCCCTGGCGGCCTCCGGAGACGTGCAATTCTGCCAGTACACCAGCACCATCCTGTGCTTGGAAGAAGACGCCGCGACCTTGCACGACAGCGTGCGCACCGTTAGCAAGACCATTCAGAATCTGGGCTTCGGCTGCCGGCTTGAAACCGTCAATGCGGTCGAGGCCTGGCGTGGCTCCATACCGGGAGACGGATATTCCAACGTCCGCCGGCCGCTGTTGCACACCCTGAATCTGGCGGACATGCTGCCGGTCACCTCTGTCTGGGCCGGCCTGCGCGAGAATCCCTCGGCCCTCATGCCCAAGCACAGCCCGCCCCTGCTCTACGCCGCCACCACCGGCGCTACGCCTTACCGCTTCAACCTGCATATCTCAGACACCGGTCATACCTTGATCGTCGGACCCACCGGAGCGGGAAAATCTACGGCACTCGGGTTGCTTGCAGCCCAATGGTTCCGCTATCCCAACGCCAAGGTCTTCGCCTTCGACCGAGGGTATTCGTCGTGGCTCCTGACCATTGCGGCAGAGGGCTCTTTCTATGATTTGGCGGGACCCCGCACCCACCTGGCCTTCTGCCCGCTGGCGGCGCTCGACGAGGATAGCGATCTTACCTGGTCCGTTGGATGGGTGGAAGCCCTTTGCGAGCTCAACGGCCTGAAGTTCACTCCCCGCCACCGCAATGCCGTGACCGAAGCTATGTGACGACAGCTCCCGCAATAGCGAGCTGCTCAGAAGTAAAGACTGCTTCGCCTCGGGTTTCCTCGATCTGCTTTAAGCGCGATTCGATCTCGTCGAGACGCGGTGCATTCTCGCCCTCATTGTCGATGTCGATGAGTTGGTCGTACTCGTCCTGAAGCTGCTGTACTTCCTGGGTGAGCTCGTCGCTCAATGCCAGGCGCTCGGCATGGAATTGCTGTAGCTTGGCACGTTCCTGGTAATCGAACCGGGAACGGACTTCCACCCATTTCCAGCCTTCCTTCTGGACGGCCTTGGCCGCGCGGTCCAACTTTTCGGTCACGAGTCGGTCAAGCAGCGCGATGTCCGCGATGAAGACACTGTTCTCGTCGTCGCTGAACAGGTCCCGCTTCACGGCGCCGCCGTGTTTCTCATACGCTTTCAGGCCGACATAACGGACGCGCCTGTCGGTGGCGGAAACCTCGTTTTGCGTCAGCAAACGGCGAATGTAGGAAGGAGTGCCGTCGGTGCCGACTTGCTGGAACACGCGCTCCTGCGCCTCGTGGTCATCGGTGACCGCATAGGCCATCCGCTCTTCCAGCGAAAGCTGTTCTTCCCGGTACGCCTTTAGGAGAACCGGGCTGCAATTCGCTAGCTTCAAGAGCTTGGCGACGTGGCTTTCCGGGCAACCGCGCCGTGCCGCGATATCCGCTGTGCTGTGCCCATTGTCCACGAGCGCCCTGAACGCCTCGAACTGGTCTGCGGGATGCATGTCCTCGCGGATCGTGTTCGCGATGAGGCTCAATTCCTTGCCATCAATTTTGCTCTCATCGATCTTGCAAGGAATCGGAAGGTTGTCGCTGATGGAGCCGTCTTCCGCGAGCTGCAGGAGTGCCTGAAAACGCCTGCCGCCGTCGATGATGCCGAATTTCTTGCCCTGTCGGCGCACGACAAGGTTCTGCTGCAGGCCGTGGGCCTTGATGGATGCGGCCATCTCGGCAATGCCCTGTGCGGTCGCCGTTTTGCGGACGTTATCTTCGGACTCGGCGAGCTTGTTGAGCGGTATCAATGTAATCTCAGTCATCTTCGTCTCCTTTGTTTGCGTTGAAATCCCCGGAGGGACGAAGTCCCGGCCGCCATGCGCCGGGCGCGGGGTCAAGAAAAACGTCGGGGGGACCGCCAGAATGCGTTGCATGATTGAAATTGGCGGGGGAGCCGAGGGCTTTTCTTGACCCAGGAAAAGCGCCCGCGCATGGCATCAGGAGAATGCGAAGGGGATGCAAACAAAGGTAACGTCCGTGGACGTTGGACCACGGCGAAGAAGCGCCGCGCAAAGCGGCGCTTCGCCAAGACAATGCTATGCGCCCTCACCGCCTGGAACGCTTCGCTCGTGGTCTGTCAGGACCATCGCGTCCGTGACGGTAACGAAGAGCGGCTTTATGAGGTACTCACCTCGGTCCTCCGTAATCGCGACGATTGCGGAAGCAGGCTGACCGTTCACGAAGCAAGAAAACAGCGCAAAGTTCTCGAAAGAGGCGTCCCGCAAGGCCTCGAAGGCCTCGCGGTGAGCGGTTGTGATATTTGTCATGGCGCGCCTCATGCCCTGATATGACCGGAACTGCAAGCTTCTGCCGCATATTCCGAGATCCGCTTCGATGGCTTGAAGGACCGGTCGCGTTCTACCGGGAGCCCAAGGGCACCGCGCAAGCTGGCGATTTCCGAAAGGCTCACGGAGCCAAGCTCGGGAAATCCCATGCCCAGGTCGCAAAGACCGAAAGCGATGTCAGCATCTTCAGGGTCGATTTCCGTCAGAAGCCATGTGCAGGCCGCATCGGGCGTGAACAGCTTTACGACGGGGCAGAAGTCGATTTCATCGTGCGTGCCGCGTACAGGCTCCTGCTTGCGGCCGTTCTCCAGCAGGCGCTCTTTGATTTCGGAAGTAAGAAGTTTCATTGTCGTCTCCTTTTGTGGGTTCATCACTGCGGAGACAGAACAGCCGTGCGCAAAAGCGGACAGGTCACCCAGAGGCCGAAGGCCGTCGGGGAAACGGGCAACACGGGAGCGCGATGTTTGCGCGAATGGATCGGGCCGCCCGTTGACCGGGACGCGCGTGCGGCTAGTGTCGATGCACGAGATGATGAACCGCTCACGAAGTCAGGAGCGTCACGGAACTTCAAACGGAGAATGAAATAACGCCGATGACTCTAAACGGACACTGAGCCGCTTACGCTTCGGCGAGCGAATAACTGGTGCTGCGACCGCCTTCAGCGTTGCGCACGAGGACGCCACGTTCGACGAGTTGTTGGAGGTCACGGAGCGCTGTGTCGTGCGAACATTTGGCCAATGCCGCGTATTTCGCATTCGTGAGTTTGCCTTCGAAACCGTCGAGCAGACGATTCAGCACGAGCCGCTGCCGGTCATTTAGGGGAACTGTCTTTATGCGCTCCCAGAAACGCGCTTTGTTAAGGATGGCACCCAGCGTCGTTTGTGCGCCGTCGATGGCACGCCCGAGGCAGCCGAGGAACCAATCCATCCACGGGGTAATATCCATGGTTCCTTTCTGGGTCCGTTCTAGAATGTCGTAATAGTCGTTTCGTTCCTGGCGGATTTGCGCGGACATGCTGTAGAAGCGCTGAGGGCTACGTTCCGATCTCGCGAGAGCCATATCGGCTATTGCGCGCGCGATACGGCCATTGCCGTCGTCGAACGGGTGTATAGTGACGAACCAAAGGTGAGCCAGCGCCGCCTTCAGCACTGGATCAGTCCCTGAGGTTGCTTCGAACCCTTCGAGGAAGGTACGCATTTCAGCATCGACACGATCCGCCTTCGGCGCCTCGTAGTGGACGTGCTCCTTGCCGATCGGGCCGGAGACGACCTGCATAGGTCCGGTGCTGTCGTCTCGCCATGCTCCAGCATGAATTTTGGTCATGCCGCTGCGGCCGGTGGGAAACAGCGCCGCATGCCAGGCAAAAAGGCGCTCGGCGTTGAGGGGCTTATCGTAGTGACGCGTCGCGTCGAGCATCATCTCGACGACACCTTCGACATGCCGGTCTGCGGGCTTTAACGCACCGATGTCCATCCCCAGACGCCGGGCGATCGACGAACGCACCTGCTCCGCGTCGAGCTTTTCGCCTTCAATCTCGCTGCTTTTGAGAACGTCTGCGGTTAGGGTTTGCAGGACGGCTTCCTGCTGGAGGTTGAATCCCAAGGCATCCATGTGGCCCGTCAGGCGGCCCTGCCGGTGACGCACCGAAGCAAGGGATTCCGCGAGTTGTTCAGCGTTCCAGTGGAAGCGTGGCCAGTCTTTCAGCTCGTGAATATACATTCGCCGCACCTTCTGCGTTGATTGTAACCCACAATCAACGCATCTGGCAAGTATTCAACGCATATTGTGCGTCGAATAGGCGCCATAATCACCGCAGTCGCCTATAAATATATGCGTCATCATCTATGACGCAAAATAACGATTGCAATCTATCCGAATCAAGTGCATCATAGAACTTGATGCAGAACATTGTAAAGCCATTGAACGCGCTCGCTACAATCTTGGCGGGCCACCCGATAAGAGATGCCGTCCGGGATGTGCCCGGCGGTGATGTCTGCGTGGTCCAGATGAAAAACATGGACGCGGAATCTGGCATCGACTGGCCCGCCGTTGCAAGAACCAAATTGTCGGGCCGTCGTGAGCCGGACTGGTTGAAGGCTGGCGATGTCCTTTTTTCTGCCCGTGGACATCGGAATGTCGCCGTGTGCATTGACCATCCCCCGGCTCGCGCCGTCTGTTCTCCGCATTTCTTTTTGATCCGCGTGAAAGACGGCAAGTCCACTATCCCAGAATTTCTCGCATGGCAAATGAACTTGCCGCCCGCACAACGGTACTTCGAGCAATCCGCGACCGGCAGCTACATCACCAGCATCCGTCGGCAAGTGTTGGAGACCTTGCCCGTCCAGATCCCAAGCCTCGACAGGCAGCGCCTTCTGGTCAGCCTTGCCGAGGCAGCTAAGCGCGAAAAACACGTGCTGGAACGGCTGATCGAAAACAGGCAGCGGGAATTGGACCTTGTCGCACAGGAATTGTTGCTTAACGGTAATCGAGACGAATAGGAGACGCATATGACAAATCAGGAAGTAGACCAAAAGAAAATCAATCAGGCCGTATGGGGGGCCTGCGACACGTTCCGCGGCGTCGTCGATCCCAGCATATATAAGGACTACGTCCTGACGCTGCTCTTCCTCAAATACATCTCCGATGTCTGGCAGGACCACTACGATGAATACAAAAAGCAGTACGGCGACAAGCCGAAGCTGATCGTGGAGATGCTCAAGAACGAGCGCTTCGTTCTTCCTGACGATGCAAGCTTCTACGCTCTCTACGAGCGGCGCTTCGAAGCGGGCAATGGCGAACGCATCGATAAGGCGCTCCACGCCATCGAGGAAGCCAATATCCACAAGCTGCAGGATGTCTTCCAGGACATCAGCTTCAACAGCACCAAGCTGGGTGATGAGGCCCAAAAAAATGACATCCTTCGCCACCTGCTCGAAGACTTTGCCAAGCCTGACCTGAACCTGCGGCCAAGCCGCGTCGGCAAGCTCGACATCATCGGCAACGCCTATGAGTTTTTGATCAAGAACTTCGCAGCCACCGGCGGCAAGAAGGCCGGCGAATTCTACACACCTCCGGAAGTGTCGGAACTGATCGCGCAGTTAGTAGAGCCGCATGAAGGCGACGAAATCTGCGATCCTGCCTGCGGATCAGCTTCCCTGCTCATGAAGTGCGGGAAGGAAGTCCAGAACCGGTTTAACGGCTCCAGGAAATATGCTCTGTTTGGGCAGGAAGCCATCGGCAGTACCTGGGCGCTTGCCAAGATGAACATGTTCCTCCACGGCGAGGACAATCATCGCATCGAATGGGGCGATACGATCCGCAACCCGAAACTGCTCGACAGCGAGGACACGCTCAAGCATTTCGATGTCGTCGTTGCCAATCCGCCCTTCAGTCTTGAGAAATGGGGTTATGAAAGCGCCGCCGCCGACAAGTTCGGCCGCTTTAGACGTGGTCTGCCGCCGCAAACCAAGGGCGACTACGCTTTCGTCCTGCATATGATAGAGGTGCTGAAACCGAAGACCGGTCGTATGGGCGTGGTTGTTCCGCATGGTGTTCTCTTCCGGGGTGCCGCAGAAGGCAAAATCCGCAAGCAGCTTGTTGATGAGAACTTGCTTGATGCCGTTATCGGTTTGCCGGAGAAGCTGTTTTTTGGAACGGGAATCCCGGCGGTCATTCTGATTTTCCGCCGCAAAAAGATAGATAAGAACGTCCTGTTCATCGACGCCGGCCGCGAGTACAAGGACGGGAAGAATCAGAACCAGCTTTCTGAGGACAACGTCGCCAAGATCATCAAGACCTACAAAGCACGAGCGAATATGGATAAGTATGCGCATCTCGCGACAATCGAAGAAATCGCGGAGAACGACTACAACCTGAACATCCCGCGCTACGTGGATACCTTCGAGGAGGAGCAGGAAATCGACCTTGCCACAGTGCTTGCAGAACGCAAGACGCTCAAGACACAGTTGGCGCAGATTGAAGCAGAGATGGACGGTTATTTGAAGGAGCTGGGTTATGGTTCCTAAAGGTTGGCGAGAACGACCTTTTGGAGAAATAGCCGTCTTCCGCAACGGTTTGAACTTCACAAAAGGTTCACAAGGGGCAAAAGTGAAGGTAGTAGGAATACCTCATTTTTCTGGCAGAGAGATTTGCTCCGACCATTCTGATTTAGCACTTGTGCACACTGGCGGCCCTATTGATGAACAAGATCTTCTTAGGAATGGGGACCTCTTGTTCGTCAGATCGAACGGTAATAGAGCTCTAATCGGCAGATGTCTTTTCTTTGAAAACGTCAAGGAACCGGTTTCATTCTCCGGTTTCACTATCCGAGCGCGGATTCACGACGTCCAAGTTTCTCCTGCCTTTTTGGCTTATGCAGTTCGTTCATACTCCGTGCGCAATCAGTTCTTAAAAATGGAGGAGGTACAAATATCTCAAACCTCAGCCAAGAGATTCTCAGCGCAGTTCGCTTAACGTTGCCTCCCCTAGCTGAACAACACATGATTTGCAGCGTCCTCTCAACGTGGGATCATTCCATCGATACACTCAGCAAATTACTTCACAACAGCGAGACCCAGGCGCGCGCCTTGACCCAGACCCTGATCTGGGGGAAAAGACGTCTTTCGCGTTTCGCTTCGTCTCGAGAAGTGCAAACTACGACATATGGAACAATTCCGAGGGACTGGCAGTTCCCTCGCATTGGCAAACTCGCCTGCGAAGTCTCAATTCGCAACACTGAAGACCATGACTTGCCGGTTCTCGCATGTTCAAAATATGCCGGTTTTGTAAGATCGTTAGAATACTTCAAGAAGAAGGTTTATAGCGACGACACATCAACCTATAAGGTTGTGCCACGAGGTGCCTTTGGCTTCCCTTCCAATCACATCGAGGAAGGTTCCATTGGATATCAAGACGTTTGCGATGCTGGGCTTGTAAGCCCCATATATTGCCTATTCCGGACGGATGGCTCGGTCTCTGACAATTACCTTTATCGGCTCTTTAAAACCGATCATTACAGGCAAATCTTTTCCGCGGCGACCAATTCCTCAGTTGACCGTCGGGGCAGCCTCCGCTGGCATGAGTTTTCTAAACTTCACGTCCCGCTTCCTTCGCTGAAAGAACAGGAAGCCATTGTGAGCATTCTCAATGCGGCGGATGCAAAGACGGCAAATCTTGCAAAGCAGCTTGAGAACCTGCGTAACCAACGCGTCGCGCTCATGCAACAGCTCCTAACCGGAACGCGCCGCATGAAGGTTGATACCACGGATGTTCCCGCGGCAGCCGATCGGATGATGCGATGAGTACGACACCCGAAACCAAGGAAGAATACAGCGCGCACATACCCGCGTTGCGGATAATGTCCGCGATGGGTTGGGAGTATATGACTCCCATTGACTGCCTGATGACCAGGGGAAGCACCCAAGAGGTCGTTCTCGCGAGCGTCCTTGTGGAGCAACTCCGCAAACGCCGGTTTGAGTACAAGGGTAAGTTCTATCCGCTCTCCACCAATGCCATCGACCAGATCGTGCGCGAGTTGGCAGCGCCACCCCTGCACGAGGGCCTGCTTACTGCCAACGAGACTCTTTACAACAAGCTAACCTTCGGCGTCACCGTCACGGAATTTGTTGACGGGAAAAAGCATAACCCCACGATCCCGGTCATCGACTGGGATAACCCTTCCAACAATAGCTTCATCATCACGGAAGAGTTTGAGGTTCTGTCATCAAGCGGCACGCACACTCGTCGGCCTGATCTGGTGTGCTTCGTCAACGGCCTACCCCTCGTTGTGATCGAGGCCAAAAGACCAGATTCTGGAAATCCAAACAAATCCATGATCGAAGAGGGCATCAGCCAGAACATCCGCAACCAAAAGAACGATGAGATCCCGAGGCTCTTCGCGTATTCCCAGCTTTTGCTCTCCATTAGCGGCACCGAAGGAAGCTATGGGACAACAAAGACCCCCAAGAAGTTCTGGACCGGCTGGAGGGAGGAAGAGTTCGACGACGCGCACTTAGCGAAGATCAAGAACGCTTCCGTAAGCGATCAGGTTAAAAATGCAGTCTTCTCGAACCGCCCCACGCATCTGCGCAGCTACTTCGAGAGCCTGTGGGCCGGTAAACAACTGACGACCGATCAAGACCGCCTGCTCATCAGCCTTCTAGGCAAAGAGCGGCTGCTGGAATTCGTGCGGTTCTTTATTCTCTTCGACCGTAAGGTCGGCAAGATCGCCGCGCGCCACCAGCAAGCCTTCGGAATCAAGGCCCTGATTGGCCGGATCAACAAGCGCAAGCCGGATGGCGGGCGCGAAGGCGGCGTTATCTGGCACACCACAGGCTCCGGCAAGTCCTTCACGATGGTCTTCCTGTGCAAGGCCCTTCTCCTTCACAACAGCCTCAAGGAATGCCGGGTCGTTGTAGTCACCGACCGGATCGACCTGGAGGACCAGCTTTCAAAGACCTTCCTTTCAGGCGGCGCCTTCGGCTCAGCAATCGCAGCCAAGAAGGAAGGCGAGAAAGCGAAAGTAAGCTCGGGGCGCGATCTCGCAAAGCGGATCGGGCACGGCCAAGAGCGCATCATCTTCACGATCATCGCCAAGTTCCATACGGCATCGAAGCTGCCGGAGTGCCATAACCCAAGTGAGAACATGATCGTCCTCGTCGATGAGGGGCATCGCAGTCACGGCGGCGAAGGCCACGAGCGCATGCGCAAGGCGCTACCTAATGCTGCGTATGTTGCCTTTACCGGAACGCCGCTTTTGAAGGACGAAAAGACCACGAACAAATTCGGACCGATTGTCCACGCCTACACCATGCAGCGCGCTGTCGAAGATGAGGCTGTCACACCGCTGCTCTACGAAGAGCGCAAACCGGAGCTAGAAGTCAACGAAAAGGCCATCGACAACTGGTTCGACAAGATTACGCAGGGCCTTTCCGAACATCAGAAGACGGACCTCAAGAAGAAATGGGGCAAAAAAGGCCCGGTCTACGGTTCGGCAAACCGCATCGAACTGATCGCCTGGGATATCGCCGTTCATTTCAACGAGAACTTCAAAAGACTGGATCTGGGCTTAAAGGGCCAGATCGCGACAGACAGCAAGCGCGCGGCGATCATGTATAAGAAGGCGCTCGACGCCACCGGCCTTGTTACCAGCGCCGTCGTCATCTCGCCGCCCGACACCCGAGAGGGCCATTCCGACGTTGACGAAAAGGAATTGCCTGAAGTCCAGCAGTGGTGGAAGGATAACGTCGGCAACGACGCGGACGAGTATGAGCGGCGAGTTATCGAGGACTTTAGCACAGAGGGAAAGCCGGATCTGCTGATCGTCGTGGACAAGCTCCTGACCGGGTTCGACGAGCCGCGCAATGCCGTCCTTTATATCGACAAGCCACTGAAAGAACACAACCTTATGCAGGCTATTGCCCGTGTCAACCGCCTGCATGACGCCAAGGAGTACGGCATCCTCATCGACTATCGCGGCATCCTCAAAGAACTGGACACGACGATTTCCAAGTATCAGGATCTCGCCGACCGAACGCAGGGCGGCTATGACATCGACGACCTGCAAGGTCTGTACCAACAGGTCAGCACGGAGTACAAACGCCTGCCGGGTTTGCATGACAGGCTGTGGACGGTGTTCAAGGCGGTCGAAAATCGTCAGGACCTGGAACAATATCGGCAGATTCTCGTGCCCCGGTTCGAGGAAGACGGGGAAGGCAATACATACGATACACGCCAGGCTGTGCGCGAAGATTTTTATGAGGCTCTCACCAATTTCGGCCTGTGCCTGAAGGTAGCCTTGTCTTCCCGGACGTTTTTCGAGGACAAGAGCTTCACCGAAGACCTCATCGAGACCTACAAAAACGATCTGCGCTTTTTCATCAACCTGCGAAAGATCGCAAAGCAGGATGCCCAGGAAACCGTTGATTACAGCACCTACGAAGACCAAATCCGGCGGCTGGTTGACAAGCATGTCGTCGGGGCGCAGATCAACGAAGGAGACGGCGTCATTGTCGTCAACGAGCTGGGCAAAGGTCAGGACCCGAAGAAATGGTCCGAGGAGAAGACCCGCAACGAAACCGACATTATCCGTAGCAGGCTCAAGAAAACGATTCAGCAGGAGCTTGCCGACGATCCTTACGCGCAAGCAGTGTTTTCGGAGCTGTTGAAGCGAGCCATTGCCGAGGCCGAGGCGATGTTTGATCATCCCTACAAGCAATACATGCTGTTCAAGGACCTGGAAGGAAAGGTATCCGAACGCTCGATCGACAATGTGCCTGATTCATTCGGCGAAAACAAACACGCGCGCGCATACTATGGCGCATTCCGGCTCGTTCTCGGGGAGAACTATTTTGAAGAGCTCGGTGCACAGGACAGTCAGGATTTCATCGACGAGGCCCTCGTCATTGACAACACGGTAAAGAGCGCCGTTGCGGAACACTCGGTAAATCCACAGGATATCGAAACGACGATCCGCCGAATTCTTCTGCCCCGGCTGTTCGACCTCGTCGGTCTCGATCACGCGAAGGATGTCATAGAGCGCGTGATTCAAATCACCCGCGTTGGTCTGAGCAGGAGGTCCGCATGACCACGAGAAAAAGCTTTATCTACGGCACCGACCGCATTGAATACGAAGTCGTCTACGAACCGGTCAAATCCAGCAAGGTATCGATCCATGTCTATCCTGACGGCTCCGTCCGAGTCGACGCACCGGAAGAACGAGGTCTTCCGGAAATCCACCGGGCCGTAATGAAGCGCGCGGGGTGGATTAAACACCACGTGGACGAGTTCAACCGTCAGCGCGCCCAAGCGCTGCCGAGAACATACACAAGCGGCGAAACCGTCTTCTATCTCGGTCGCCGTTATCAGCTGAAAGTAAAGAACCCGCGCGGAACAGAAGAAAGCGTGAAGCTTCTTCGTGGGCAGATTTGCGTCGAAACGGGCTGCCGCGATAGGTCGGAGATCAAAGAATGCCTCTCCGAGTGGTACCGGAGCCGGGCTACCGACGTATTCGCGCGACGGTTCGACGACATCGCAGATCGCGTCGGCTGGCTCCGTCAACTGCCCAAGTGGCGGCTTGTGCGGATGCAAAAGCAATGGGGAAGCTGTTCGCCTGCCGGCGTCATCCTTCTCAACCCGCATCTGGTTAAAGCCCCGCGCGAATGCATCGACTACGTCATCAGCCACGAGCTTTGCCATTTGCAGGAACATAACCACAGCCCGCGGTATTACCGCCTGCTTGCGAAGATCATGCCCTCTTGGGAGGGCGTAAAGGCCAGGCTCGACGGCATGGCCGAACTGTTGTTGAACGAGTAATTCATGACTGACGCAAGCAGCCCAGCATCGAGCGGACCGGCCGGAGGCCATTTCGAAGGCCAGGTTGGTGCTTCGTATCTCCTTTCCATGCTCGTGGGCGCAGAGCCGCGAGGCTTACCCGGCACGATTATCGATCGCGTTGAATTCCAACGGGCGGCTGAAGGTTATCCACTGGATGACGTAATCGTTCATGCGCACGATGCGTCAGGCAACGCCGCCACTCTTCAAGTCCAGGTCAAGCGGGGCTTGACGTTTTCCCCTAAAGACGAAGTCTTTAAGAAGGTTGTCGGTCAGATCGCGGAGGCTTCCAAGAAGGCCGAATTCTGGAAGGGCCGCCATGAATTGGGAATTGCTGTTTCACGAAGCTCGCACAAGATCGATGGTCCGTACCAGGATGTTCTCACGTGGGCGCGTCAACTTGACGACGCAAAGACGTTCTTTGAACGGCTTGAACGGCCTGGCTCAGCCAATCCAGATATGCGGGAGTTCGTAAATACGTTTAGAACCCATCTTGGCTCGGCCGGGGTGGCGAACGATGACGAGACGGTATGGAAGCTCCTACGCAGGCTTCACATTTTTGTCTTTGACTTTACGGCAACTGCCTCGGCGTCGGAGGAACTCGCCAAGGAACGCGCCGCACGCACGCTTCACCCCGAGGATGGCACGCGCGCATTGGACTTCTGGAAATCGCTGACCGAACTCGCCCTCGATATCGCCAAATCTGGCGGCGACCGCACACGCGAGCGGCTAATTTCAGAAGTTAATGGACGGTCCTATCGTCTGGCCGGAGACCGTCGAAGCCTGCCAGCACGCCAAGCATTGGCAGAAGCGTCTCGCAATACGTTAGCCGACATTGACGATCGCGTCGGCGGTGTCATGCTGACACGTCAGAAACGTGCGAGCGATGTTCATGCGGCCCTTGATGAGGGCCGATATGTCGAAATCAGAGGCAACGCTGGCGTGGGTAAATCGGGCGTACTGAAGCATTTCGCCCAGCAAATTTCCTCAGAGGCCACCATTGTTGCGCTGAATCCAACCCGCACCCTCCCTAAGGGCTGGCTTACCTTGAAAGGCGTTCTCGGTTTTGACGGCACTGCCCGCGATCTCCTTCTGGATCTCGCAGCAAGCGGTAGCGCCATTCTCTTTATTGATGGTCTCGATTTCTTCGGAGCTGAAGAACGACGGACTGTCATCGATCTTGTCCGGGAGGCGGCAGCGATCCCCGGCATGTCTGTCATCGTGACCGCCCGGCGCGACTTCGGTGCAGCGGAACCAAACTGGCTTCCTGCGGACGCGCTCGACAAGCTGGGCCGCGCCAAGCCTGTTCTGATCGATGAACTCAGTGCCGACGAAACGGACGAACTACGCGGCGCGGCACCTCAGTTGACAGCACTTTTATCGGAGGGTAATCCGGCGCGAGACGTCGCTCAGAACTTGTTTCGTTTGTCGCGATTGGCCAGCCGCCCGGCCGAGGCGCCCACACTGCGTACGGAAGCTGAGATGGCTGAAGAGTGGTGGCAGTCGGCTGACGGAGCGAAGGACGCCGGACATCGCGACCGCGCCCGCGTACTGAAAAGCCTTGCAACACAAGCACTGGGCCGGGCTGACCATCTTACCGTCGCGAGTCAGACCGCGGCGGCCGTCGACGCCTTGATCGCCAGCGAAACGTTGCGCGATCTTGGAAACGATCGCGTCGCTTTTCGCCATGATGTTCTCCGTGAATGGGCTATCGCCAACCTGCTGTTTTCCGATGCGTCGCTTATTGAGCAATTGCCGTTGGATCGACCCGCGACGCCGGATCTCAGCCGCGGGTTGGAGTTGGCCGCCCGTCTTTCAATCGGACGCCCGCCGGACGCCGAGCGGTGGCGGTCGCTCTATGACGCGACCAGCAAAGACCAGCGTGCACGAATCATGGGGACGTGCTGTGGTGCTGGCTTTGGTGCGGTCGGAAATTTCGCAAGATGTTCTCAACAAGACGTCCGCGATTCTCTTCGCGGACCGCGCCAAAATCTTGCGCGAACTGATTCGCATCGTCATGGCGGTAGAAAGCAAACCCGCGGACGATTACTATGCGGCTTTGGGTCTTCCTTCAAGCAAGATTCCTGCAGGCGTGACTATGCCAGCAGGTCCATCCTGGGTGCGGCTCATCATGTGGCTTCTCAGCGTAGGCGCACAGATACCGGCACTTGCGGTCCCAGATGTGGTCTCACTATATTTCAACTGGTCGCTGATCTTGATGGGTAAGGATTTCCTGACGCCCGTCATTATCCAATGGTTTTACCATTGGCTGAGCCAGCTCCAAGCACCGCTTCAACTCCAGCCCGGGGGAAAGCGGGTACAACCCTTCAATGGCGAACTGTCGTCAGGCGACATTAAACGCATGACCGACGACCTGAGAACCGGCTTTCTCCTGTTCTGCAACCTCGCGCCGAATCTCGCGGCGGATTACTTGAACAAGCTGAAAGAACATCCGTATCGTGACAACGCAATACGCGAGCTGCTTAAATTCCGCGGCACGCTCGCGCAAGCAGCGCCGAAAGAGCTGGCAGAACTCACCGCCGAATATTTGTTCCCGAAAGAGGATGACGAGGAAGATGACTATGAAGGCCCCTTCGCGGATGCCTTCCGGCACGTGGATTTGAGTTTTGTCCCTGCCTCGCCCGCGCAAGGACCCTTTCATGAGCTTCTTGTAAATGCCCCTCAATACGCGCTCCCTCTCATTCGACGGATTGTCGATCGCGCGATTGAATTCAGGACTAAGGGCCAAGACTATGGCAAGGACGTAATGGTCATTGTTTACCCCGACGGCCGCGAGGTACCTTTCCCTTGGCATCGTTAGTATGGTTGGTCTCGGGACATCGGCTCTGGCCCTGCCGTCGTGACATCCGCATTAATGGCTCTCGAAGCCTGGGCGCACGCGCGAATTGAAAAGGGTGAAGAAATCGACAAGGTTCTTGCCGATGTGATCGGACAGTCGCCCGTTCCAGCGGCGTATCTGCTCGTGGCAGTTGATCTTCTGCTGTCCCATTGGCCGAAATCCCATGAAGCAGCGATACCCTTCGTGGGCTGCCCGGAACTCTTGTGTATCGACAGCCAGAGATTGATCGGCGACAGCATGAAGGTGCCAGATCTGCTGGGTCTTGGGGAACTGCAGCGCGAGCCCGCAGGGACGGTAAGTCTTGAAAGCCTGAAGTCACGGCGCTCCCGGCGATTGAGTCTCGACCGGTTGCTCGTTATGTATGCCAATGACGAGTACAACGCTGACCGCGCCGTCCTGACGGATCTCCTCCAACGAGCCATCAAGCGTTTAGGGACGCCGAGTCCGGCTTCAGACCTTGGCGATCCGGAATTCATGGTGTTGCACGCTTTGAACGTCAGCGATCCGAAGAACTGGCGTGACGCGATAATTAATACGCAGGACGGCCCGAAGGAAGTCCGCGAGTACGTCGCTCCCGCGGCCGAGACAGAGCATCTCAGGCCATTGCAAGAGGCGATTCAGGAACGAAATGCAAACGCACAAATGGAAGCGGCGATTCGTACCGCGCTGAACGATGCGGCACAGTCCTCTGTCGCCTTCGCCGTCACAGCCATAAAGTGGGCGCAAGGCGCCGGAAACAAGCCTGCTGAAAGTGAGACTGCCCAGTCGATGCGCGATGAAGCGATTGTCACCGCCGCATTGATCGCCGCCCGTGACGGTGGCTCGGATGTGATTTCAGAGCAAGGCAAATGGATGCGCGAGACGTTTGCGCGCGTCTTTAAGGAGCCGCATGACCCCGTTTGGCCCGAAAACTCGAATCTTCACCCTCTCAGCTCAATTGCGGGGTTGAGTGAGCAGTGAGAAGCAAGCCAACAGCCAGGAGAATGCGGATCGGCCTGTCATTCCGAATCATTGGATGCGCCAAAGAATGCCGGTTGGACTTGGCCAATTATTTGTGCACCGGTATCGCTTTCGCGCCACCGGCCTACATTTTCATACTCAGGCCGCGGCGCGGTAGTAATAGTTCAGCATGCCGCCCAGGCGCTGGCGCTGCTGGACCTCGCCAGCGTTTTCAAGATGGCTTGCCTCTGGGCTGATGAGTCGGTTGGCCAAGCCCTGATGGTTGCGCTCGCTGTGATAATGGGCGACGAAGTTGGAGATGGCTGTCCGCAAGGACTCCTCTCCAAACAGGATCATGCGCTGCAGGCAGGATTCCTTAATCGTCCGCACGAATCTCTCGGCGTGCGCGTTCAGATTCGGCGATCGCGGCGGCAGCTTCACGGACTGCACCCCTACCTCCGCAAGCATGCTCAGGAATTCCGCGGTGAACAGCGGGTCTCGATCATGGATCAGGTAGCGCTTGCCATTCAGGATTCCGTCGACCGCATCGGTGAGGTTCCTGCCGATCTGGCTCATCCACAGCCGATTGGCGGCGGCCGCGATACCCGCAATCTCCACCTTGCGCGTCGACAACTCCATGCAGAACAGCACCATGAATCGCTGCAGCCCTCGCCGGGTCCACACTTCCACAGTGAAGAAATCGGCGGCCACAATCAGTTCCCAATGTCGGCTCAGAAATTCCTTCCAGGTCGTCTTACGACTCCGCTCCGGCGCCGGCTCGATTCCATAGCGCTGCAGCATCTCAGCGATCGTGCTGCGGGCCAATGCGTGCCCCAGATTGGACAACGCACCCTGGATGCGCCGATAGCCCCAATCCCGGTTCTCCTCCGCCATGCGCACCACCAAAGCCTCGATCTCTCCGGCGGTGCGCGGTCGCCCCGGTCCGCGCTTGCTACTGCCGTCGTATTTCTGGGCGATCAGTTTCCGATGCCAGGCCAACAAGGTCTCGGGCGTGACAATGGTGGCCACTTCCGCCAGAAGCTTCCGTCCTAGCCCCTTGGCCTTAGCGGCCAAGCGACGCCGCTGGTCGTCGTTGAGCCGCACCCGCTGCCCGCCGAGTTGCTCGCGCAGAACCCGGTTCTCCTCGCGCAGGTAATCAATGATCCGCAGTTGGCGTTGGTTCATCCACCCGGCCACGGCGATCACCACGAACCGGAACGGATCCAGGACTCTCGGCATCTCGTTAGCCATTATCGCGAGCTTCGAGGTGTACGGCGACGAACCAGCGCGAATTCAAGCAGATCCATTTTCCGGACCATACGACCTGTGCCAGAATGGAACCCGGCAACTAACCAGTATGGCGGTCATCATCCGTCTCCGAAATTTGATGTAGTCTGGTTACCGCCTGAAAAGCTTTTAATAAGACGCGTGTGTCACCATGATCGCAATGAATGCGGTAACCGTCCGCCTGATGCCGGAACCTCGCCGATCCCTCGGTCGGAAAGAATTTTTCGCGGACAAAACGATGAACATGTTTGGCGCGACACTGCGCGTATGGGATTATTCGATTCAAGCATGGTCCAGTTTTTCGAGGCGACCGGAATGGTGGACCACTTACCGGAATGCTCGTGTCCCGGGTGATGGTCCGCTATCTGTTCAGGATCCCGGTAACGCGGTTGGTCGGCACGTCAAGTTTGCGGGCCAGCTCGGCGGCGCTCATGCCGAGTTCCTTAAGTTCTGCGGGCGATAGCGGTCAGTACCATAGCTTTTCTCCGCTGTCTCAGGCCACGGTGATTGACATGGCGCCGTGTTCCTTGCGTGTGGACCTGACCGTAATTTCGACGTCCTGGCCGAGGGCGGTCAGGAAGGTCATCAAGCGCTCGACGGAGAAACTGCCGGAACGGTTGCGCATAAGCAGGGATACCTGCGGTTGGGCAATGCCGATAATGTTCCCGGCCTGCGCCTGAGTGAGCTTGCGCGCCTTGATAATACGGTAGAGTTGCAGTGTCAGGCGCGCCTTGAGCTGTTCCTGCTCGGGATTGGGCAGGCTAAGGTCGGCAAAGACGTTTCCGCTGCTCTTCTCGGAGGATATCCTGCTTTTTTTCTTCGTAGCCATTTCAGTTCTGCCTTTCCTTGTGTAGCCGTCCGGCGTCCGCCAGCCGGCGGAGGATGAGTTCGATGTCCTTCTGTGGCGTGGCGACACCACGCTTTGATTTCTTCTGGAAGGCGTGCAGCACATAAATGATACCGGCGAACTGCACCGTATAGACAGCGCGGTACGTGTTCGTATCGTGACGGTCCACGATTTCCATCACCTGCGTCCCGCCGAAACCCTTGAGAGGCTTTGCCGCTGGATCGGTATCGCCCATCTGGGCCGCATAAAGCGCCTGGCCGATATCGGCGCGAACCCGCCGGGGAAAGGCCCGCAGATCCTTCCGCGATGCCCCCATCCATACAACCGGCTTCAGATGACCCTCCATTGATAATAATATATATATATCAATATATTTGTCAAGCTGAATTCGCCGCTGCCCGGCCGCGGGTAAAGGCCGGTCACGGATGTGCGAGAGGTGGGGAAGAAAAGACCAGGCCGGGCAACGGCTTGACGGACAGGAGCTCACGGTCGAACGGTTAAAGATGTCACGTTATCCCCTGGTGCGCGATTCCCCATTAGCCATGTGGCCAATTTCAGGACTGCCTCAAAAAGGGTGCCGCCACCATGCTGAAGTGTCCAAATCTCGATTGTCTCAATCGGCGGCGCGAGTAAGGTCCTGAAGGTGACGCGATTCGGTGGGCGGATTGTATCCAATTTCAGGACTGTCCTCGAAAAGGGCGCCGGCCAGACTGTTCCATACGCCGTTCCCCCTCCGTTCCTTCCGCAATTCCTTGATTCGAAATCGTGTTCCCACTGTTCTTCTGTTCCTGGTAGTTAATATATTTGATTCTGGCGACCCGTTTATTCGTACATGGGCTGACAGACAGCGTGGAACACTGGGAACTCCAGCATTTTGCTCCGTATTCCTGACGTGGAGACGAGGAACAGAGCGGGAACAATGCTGGGAACCGAGTGGGAACTCGCTGTCACACCTCTTTGCGGTACCTCCATTCCAGGCGCGACCCTTGGCGCTCTCGGTAGCGCTCCCAACCTAGTGCCCGGAGACAGCGTGCGGCGCGGTTCTTGTCGGTCTGCGTCCACAATGCGTGTGCCTTCTGAAGACATTTCTCCAGCACCTCGCTGATGGACACGCTAGTACGCGATTCTAGCCATGGCCCGATGACCTCCTCCCAAGGGTCGCCTTCGTAGCGATCAATCTGCTGGTCAGAGGCCATTTGCAATAGCTCCGCGGTCTCCAGCCACCACACCACACCAACGTCAAATCGGGCCTTTGCCTCTGCCCATAACTGGTCGCGATCGCGTGCCAGTGCCTCCACATCAATCCGGCCGCACGTGATCGGCCAGAAGCGCCGCCCGCCGGTCTCGTCCCGGAGATACGTGCTGTGGTTGACGGTGCCGGCAAACACGCATTGGCGCGGAGATTCCACCAGCCGCATCCCATAGGGCGGCCGGAACCGATCGGTCGTTCGACTCATAAACGCCTTGATCCGGGCCACCTCCGAGTGACTGAGGCTGTCCAGTTCAGAGAGCTCAATGATCCACACCCCGCGGGTCTGCATGGCCGCATCTTTGCTGCCCAGATCCGCGAGTTCGTCGGTAAAGTATTCGCCAGCGAGCGTGCTTAGCGCGGTCGACTTCCGAATCCCTTGCGGGCCTTCCAGAATGAGACAACAATCTGCCTTCGTCCCAGGGCGAAGTATCCGCGCGATAGCTGAGATAAGCCACCGCGATCCCACGGCCCGCGAGTATTTCGTGTCGTCAGTACCGAGGTAGGTGGAGAGCCAACCATCGACTCGCTCCACTCCATCCCATTGGAGACCCTGCAAGTACGTCTTCACCGGATGGAATGGGTGATCGCGGGCGGCGGTCTGCACGGCCTGCCCCGCCACCTCGACCGACACGAGTACACCTTGCCTCTGGAGCCATTCTGCGGCCAGGCGGTCCTCGTGATCCGTCCATTTCCCCTTGGGCACGACGCCCCACGGCGTCGGCTTCAGCGTGACCGTCCCGAATCCGAATTCATTGAACGCCAGCACGCCTCCCCATTCCGGCGCATGCCGGAAAGCGGCGATGGCGTTGGCCAATACGGGCAAGATCCGACCTTCGGTAGTATTCATAGGTGGTTTGGAGCGTAACAAATCTTTTCTCCAGGCCGATCCGGCGAAGTCGACGTGGGCAATCTCGTCGAGGACCACCGCGGGACCGACGATGGCAAGATGATCATCAATCCCCTTGCCTCGGGCCACATCCCATTCCAGGAATCCTACCAGGGCACCCCGGCCTCGGAGGTGTGCGGCCAACTCCGACCTGGCGATACGCACAAGTTCTGTGGCGACTGTATCGGCATCATAAGCGATCACGACGCGACGGCCTTCCCAGACAATCCAGTCCAGATCCGGGATGGCGCCCTTCACGTCGAGCCGGCTGCCGTCCGGCCCGACGGTTTTGCCGATCGTGCCGCGCCAATTGTAGACGCCCGAAACCCCGAGCGGCAGAAAACAGCGCCGGCTCGGCGCGGCGTAGTTGGCCAGGCGCCATAAGGCGAGCGTTTTGAACTCGCCCTCCGTGATCACGATCGGTAGCGATTGGTCGCCCAGGAGCATTTGGCTGAAGCCGGGTACCAAGTACAACATGTTTGGGCGTCCCGGTGGGCTGAGGTACTTCTGTCTGGACCTGAGATTGCCGGCGGAATCGTATTCGAGATCCGGCTGGTCCCGGCGCAAACGGTATTCGCGGACATGATCGGAGCCGGGGTGAAAGTAAGGGATCAAGATGCCGGCATAGTTGCCGCCGTTCCTGCCGATGACTTCGCCACCCGTGAGAGAATCGACTCGGCGGAAGCCGGCGTGATCGGCTGAGACGCGGTCAATCCAGCGGGCCTCTAAGGTTGCGTAATCGGAGGCGCTCAGGTCCGACCCGACCAGCCGGGACGGGCCGCCAACTGCGCCATCGCTGTGTTCAGGAACGACAGATGGCCGATCAGTGAACGCATTTTCTTCTTTCCTTTGCCGGTTGTGGTGGTGTATATTGCCGTTGAGGAAATCCATTTTCACCCTATGGGTCGATGGCTCGCGTTCCAGCGCGGGCCATTGTTGTTTGTGGCCAAGGGGTGCAACGCGGAGTGACGTGCGTTTCCAGGCGGGGCGTATTGTCGCGTCGGATGAATGTCGGCGAGGATGTTCCGACGCATCGAGCTGCACGCGTCGACGCACTTCGGTGGGTGTTCAGGTATCGTTCTGCCGGGATTACATCGACACTTGTACTGGCGCTTCTCGTTTCGCACCGCTGCACTCCAATTGCACTCCATTAAGAGGGCGTTCGCGGTGTACCGCTGTTTTTCCAGGCGTCTCGGTACTCTCCAAACCAACACCTGCGCTCTCTAAATGTCTGAAATTAAAGTGTCGTGTAACTTCCCAAGCTGGACGTCGCGGGTTCGAGTCCCGTCTCCCGCTCCATCTTTTCAATAACTTGGAAACTTCCGAAATTCACGCGTTACTCCGTTTACTCCGTTTTCTTTCCGGCGACCGGCTGGAAGACTGCGTGCCCGGCCGTTCTCCCCTCCCCTGAATCGCGGGTTGCATTACTGAATCACCTCGGATTCGAGGCGCTTCACCGCTTCGATCTTCTGTTGAAGATCGCTCACTGAATAGACTTCAAGGCTCACACCCTGGCGTGTCCTCTCTGGTCGGCCGCGACCTTATCGTCGATCAACGCCTTCCGCGAGAGGCTGGCGTTAGTTCGGCGCAGCACCTGGAACGTGGCCCATTCCAGCCCAACCGTTTTCAGCCTGGGCAGCATCCCCCTGTTCCAGACATTGTCCCGGCGCAATGGTGTACCCCGCTCCGTCGGAAACAAAAGCGCTTTTGGGTCCGCTCCCGTTAGCATTGCTCGCCACAGCCCGAGTTCCATCAACGTCCCCGGTGATAGCCCGACCACACGCGATGTGCGCTTGCCCCTTCGGCCCTTGGGTGTATCGATGTCTCCCTTGTAGACGCGTTGATCGACGAGAATCGACTTCGAGGAAATATTGCCGAGTCGGATCGCCAGAATCTCGCCCGGCCGCATTCCATCAAACACAGCCATCCTGAAGATCAGGCGTTCGCGGGCATCCAGCACTGTCAAAGCCTGCCGGATTTGCTCTGGGGTCATCACCCTTCTGTCCGCATCAGGCTTGCATGGCGGCGTGAACAGTGCCGCCGCGGGGTTCGTTTCGACCAGTCCGTCGCTCAGAGCAGTCTTGAAAATTGCGTTCAAATCCCAGCGGAGGTGGTCGACAATGCTGTGTGACAGGGACTGCGCTTTGCCGTCCAGAAAGAGTTGCAGTTGGTCCCGCGTGATGCGGTGAAGCAACTCCGTCCCAAAGGGCGGCGTCAAATGATAAACCATCCTGGGTTCAGTCGTCATTCGAGTTGACTCTTTCCACTTCCGCCGGCCAGCGGCAAGAACACCTCGGTTAAATACACTCCAAAGTTGTACACTGGTTTTTGGCTGTGACCTGCCTTGTCGTTCATCGGCTTGAGAATCACCGCCATCAGCGCCTCGGCTTCGCCCTTCGGCATGTCGGCGCACCGCCCAAGCACCTTCGACTTTTTTTGCCCGCCTTCCCACCATTGGGCCACCCATACTTTGTGGCAGCCGTGTTTGCGAGGACGGACGCTTCCTTTTTGAAATCGGTTTCGACGCATGAAAAGCTCTCTTTCTTGCGCCCAAAACGTTGCATTCCGACATGATGCAATACTAAACTCGTTTTGTGCGCCTCCATCCACTGGTCGAGCCATTCCTTGCGAACTACCTTGCGGCGACCCATGCGGAGATGTGCCAGTTTCGGAACCCCGCGGACCCTCCCCACAAGTACGTTTTGCACGTGGCCTTTCGAACAGCGCAGGATCTCGGCGACCTCTTTGATGGTCAGGATGTTCGATGTGTTCTCCATGCGCCCCTCTACTCTGTAGGTCCCGGCGGGGGCTCGTTGTGACGCAACCGCGTTCAACATTTGCACGCGAGCGGATCACTGGATCAGGCGGACGATTTCATCGGCATTCTAGGGGCGCTCTCGCGTTCAAAAACCTCGGCCTCGGTTGTCTACTATGCGAAGGATGCGGGCAGCAGGAGCCGCGCGCTTCGGCATTTTTGGGGCGCTTTTTCCCCCACCTGCCTGTTGAAAGCTGAGTTGTCCTCGGCAATCCAGGGGCGCATTTGATGCTGCTGTTCGGCATTCTGGGGGCGCAGCGTCGGCAATCTAGGGGGCATATAATCCTGTATGCCCTATATAGAACCAGTAGTAGGGGCTCCAATGCTTGTGAATTTGTGCATTTCTCCTGGAGGCGAAACCGCGGCACGTCTGAGCGGAGAAAGGAATGCGTGTTCCACACCGGGGCGTGTCCGATCATTCAGGGTATGTCCCCGTCTCCTGGGGCACCCTGGCCACACTGCATGGCGGACAGAACGCGCCTGCCCAACAAGAACCTAGCCCCATCGGAACGGGCGGCGCCGAATCTCTCTGATACCCTGGTTACTATCCGTGATTAAAGGTGTCACCGCGCGCACGCGAACTCTGGAAAGGATCAAGATGTGACGGCACGCGGACACGCATCTTCCAAGGATTAGCAAATGTTCCTACATCGTTAGTTCAGGAGAAGGTGCAAGAATGAGAAATCGTACGCTCGATGCGTATGAACGCCTATTGCAAGGCGCCGAACCGGCGGGGATGCCGTTAACGACGTTGCTTGAAGCGTGCCGGATACTCCACGCCCGGATGGGACCCGTGACAATCGTCGATCTGGGCTCTGGTGGCGGGCACGCGCTTCTTTCTCTCGTGGCAAGCGCCCGCGCTCAGGGAACAGAGGCAAGGGGCATCGGCATCGACAAAGACCCTCCCGCCGTGACGCGGTGCAGTACAGCGGTTCACTTCATTCGCGCTGATCTTGACGACGATTGGCCGCTTCGCGAACATAGCGTGCACCTGGCACTAAGCAGAGCCGCAAAAATAAATATTACGCCGCAGTCGTTTGTCTGTCATAACCAGCGTTCGCTGTTCCTCCTGATTTGAAGCGCCGAACTGCATGAATCGCTTGCAGGCATGGCTTTCGTGCGCCTGGGCAGGTAGTGGCGGAGGGTTCGTCAATTTGTTATAGTTCCGAATGTAAGGTGTGCATTTAACCGGAACTATAATATTATGAGGCCTCTCTCTTTTCGCTCCGATGAACTGCGTTCGTTGCTGCTGCGCAGCAAGATCGCCACCCTTGACGAACTCAAGCAAGCCCTTGGCACCTCGGTCGATGTCACGGTCTTCCGCAAGCTCAAGCCGCTGGACTATCTCACCAGCTACTCCCATCGCGGTCGATACTACACGCTGCGGGAAGTCGCCCGTTTCGACGAGAAAGGCCTGTGGTCTCATGCGACCGTCTGGTTCTCGCAGGCCGGCACGTTGCTGAGCACCGTGGAATCATTCGTCAATCGTTCTCCCCGTGGGTTCTTCGCCGATGAACTCGCCCGTGCCTTGCACGTCGATGTGCAGGACGCGCTGCATCAGCTCGCGCATCAACGCCGGGTTACCCGCCAGATCGTTTCCGGTTTGTATCTGTACACGGCCATCGATCGCACCGTCCAGCAGGGGCAACTTCTTACGCGCCGCGATGTGGAGGCCGTTCCCACACTTGTGGATGCCTCCGTGCCGGAAGTCTCAGAGGAAGAGTTGAAGGCATCCATCCTCCTGTTTTACAGTTTGCTGGACGAGCAGCAGCGCCGCTTGTATGCTGGTCTGGAGTCGCTCAAGCTGGGGCGCGGCGGCGATCGCAGCCTGGCCGACTTCCTTGACCTCGATCCTCACACCGTGGCGCGCGGAAGACAGCAGTTATTAGCGCAAGATGTGGAGGTGGATCGTGCGCGCAAAGCGGGCGGCGGGCGCCGGCGGGTGGAAAAAAAAACGCCGGAAATAATCGATGCCATCGAGATCATCCTGGAGCACGATACCGCCGGCGATCCCATTACGGGGTTGAAGTGGACACGCAAGACGACGGAGAAGATCGCAGAAGTTCTTCAACAGATCGATATTCCGGTTTCGGCTAATACGGTTTCTCGCCTGCTTTACCAAATGGACTTCTCCCTTCGTGTTAACCGCAAACAGATCGCCACCAACTCCAGTCCGTATCGGGATCAGTAATTCCAGCATATTTCCGCGTTACGGGTACGCTTCCAGCGTCAAGGCCTTCCCATCATCAGCGTTGACAGTAAGAAACGCGAACTGATCGGCAACTTCAAGAAGGCCGGCGCCAAATGGGATCGCTCGCCGGTGCGGGTGAACGATCACGACTTCCGCTCCGACGCCAGCGGAGTCGGCATCTCCTACGGCATTTACGATACGCCGAACAACCGCGGCACTGTCTGCGTCGGCGTCTCGCACGACACGCCCGCCTTCGCCGCCCATTCCATTGTTACCTGGTGGACACGTGAGGGATCGCGCCGCCATGACCATGCTCCCAAGCTGTTGGTCCTGGCGGACTCTGGCGGCAGCAACGGTTGCAGATCCTGGGCCTGGAAGACTGAACTTCAGGCTCAGTTATGCTATCCATTTGGCATCACGGCGACAGTCGCTCACTACCCTACCGGCGCGTCCAAATGGAACCCGATCGAGCACCGTCTGTTCTCCGAGATTTCCAAACACTGGGCCGCCGAACCTCTGGTCAGCTATGACAAGATGCTGGGTTTCATTCGCAACACCAGCACCAAAACCGGCTTGGTGGTGACTGCATATCTGGATCGAAAAGAGTATCCAACCGGTCTCAAACCGGATCGCCAACTCATCTCATCCCTCGACCTCAAGCCCGGCAAAATACTACCGCAATGGAATTACACCATCGCGCCCAATCTGTGAAGTTAATTTTGCGCCAACGCTTAGCAGCAAGGCGGCTATGTTCCTCAACGATAAGATTCAGTTTCTTGAAAGGGTCTGGGAAAACCTGGTCCCTCATGAACTCGCGATCCTGGAGTTGGACGTCGGCGACCTGGGCGATCCCGGCCCGCGTATGCGCACGCCGAAACCCTTGCCCGACTTGGTCCGCGAGCTATCTGCTTGCGGATTCAGCATCTCAATGTGGCAGGCTGCGTGTCCGCTGGCAGATGCCACAGATCCGGCAAGTCTGACCAGGCGGAGCTGGGTCGTGGGTATGCAACGCAATCGCTGCGACGTTCGATTATCCTTTGGCCTAAAGCTCGCTGGTTCCGTGCCATTCCTAATCCCGGCGCGAGCGATGGAACGCTGGGGTGTGGTCTCCACCTATGAAATGACTGAGAACTGACGCCTCATGTCGGCTCGGACGAGAAAGTCAACAGACACCTCGCGTGGGTTTACGCAGGTGCTCAATGCGCTACATCACAGCCCATCGCACCCAGCATGCGTTAAAACGGCGTCGCCATAGCGTGTGTTAAAATTTACCGACCGGTTCACAAGAATCATCGCCCTTGCGTGCCAGGTTTATTGGCCAGGATTCGAAGGAATCAAACACAATTATGTTCGTTACAGCTGCGCAAACCTGGTCCGACAACCTGTCCGAAGAGGAGCGCGAACGTTTGGAAGCGTTTGGCTGGTTGGGTCCCTACCCGTTGCTCACGGCCGAAGGGATCGACGCACTTTACAAGGCCTTTGCCAACACGGGCGAAAGATTCTCGTGGAGGAATTTACAGGCATCATGTGAGAGTAACGACTTTAACACGCATCCCTGGTTTAAGAGCCTCCACGCCTATCTCCCTGTATTCCTCGAGGCCGTGTCCCAACCCGCTATCGTCGAGCGGCTTGTGTCAGTTCTGGGTCCAAACGTCATGGCTTTGGGCGTGAGTGTTACGACTCGCCGTCCGGGCCAGGTTCATCGCTGGCATGTCGATGTCGAGCATTTGAAATGGGCTGGCATCAGTGCATTCATTGGGCTCAAAATACCTCCAAAGATTCTTCTTTAAAGGTGATCTCGGGTTCCCATCGCTTCAACTGTGTTCCGCAGAAATTGGGAGCGTTAACCGACGACGAAGTCCTGTCCGCCGGGCGCGCTTGTGATCCACACTGCCGGTTGGAGATTGTCGATGTGCGTGAGGGTGACTTCTTTATTTTTCATGGCAGGCTATGGTACGGGTCCCACAATACGGGGCAACTTGTTCGCACCGCGATCATCGCACAGTATTCGTCGCCTGACGCTGAGGTGGCCATACCTGGGGGTTGGGACGATCCGATAAGCTGGCATTCCTACCGGCCACCCTGCGTTCTCGTCAGAGGTACTGACGCCGTCGGTCGCAACCATATTGTCGATTGCACTGCTGCCAGCATGGCGGTAACGGGAAG
>Ga0302325_10003790_pt1 | contig 35342 bp, 29 predicted proteins | sample Palsa_T0_2_FD_201948 | JGI IMG/M metagenome (GOLD analysis project Ga0302325, IMG submission 201948) | Peat permafrost microbial communities from Stordalen Mire near Abisko, Sweden - Palsa_T0_2 | ecosystem: Environmental > Terrestrial > Soil > Palsa > Peat permafrost | place: Sweden: Abisko...
CTTCAATTCGGGAGGGGCCCACTGCCTCAAATACGGCATGACCTCCAACCACGTCCTGGGCCTCGTTGTCCTGCTGCCGGACGGCGAAGTGATTGAATTGGGCGGGGAGAGCCTGGAGAATGTGGGTCCCGATTTGGTGGGTCTGTACGTGGGCAATGAAGGCCTCTTCGGAATCGCTCTTGAGATCACCCTGCGCCTGCTGCCGATGCCTGAATGCTACCGGACGCTGCTTGCGGCCTACGACCGGGTCGAGGATGCCGGCGAGGCGGTGGCTCGGGTGGTTGCCTCCGGTCTTTTGCCTGGAGCCATGGAGATCATGGACCGGTTGGCGATCGAGGCGGCCGAGGCGGCGGTCCATGCGGGCTACCCCCCGGACGCCAATTCGATCCTGATCGTCGAACTCGAAGGGGAGCGGGCGGGAGTGGAGGCCGATTTTGCGCGGCTCAAGGAGGTGATTGCGGCCTCCGGGGCGACGGAAGTGCGCGTGGCGCGCGACAACGAAGAGCGGCTGCTATTCTGGAAGGGACGCAAGTCCGCCTTCTCCGCGGTGGGGCGCCTTTCACCCGACTACTTGGTGCAGGACGGCGTCGTGCCACGCGGCAAACTGGGTGAGGCCCTTCGGGAAATCCAGCGGATGGGGCGCGAGCGCGGAATCCGCGTCGCCAATGTGTTTCATGCGGGCGATGGCAACCTGCACCCGCTGATCCTCTATAACGGGCGTGAACCCGGCGCGCTGGAGTCGGCGGAGGCGCTGGCGGGCGATATTCTGCGGCTGTGCCTGCGTCTGGGGGGGTCGATCACGGGCGAACATGGGGTTGGGCTCGAAAAGCGGGTCTACCTCGCGGAGATGTTCAATGAGACAGAGATGAATGTAATGCGCCGCATCCGGCGTTCGCTCGACCCGCAGGAGCTTTCCAATCGCGGCAAGATGTTTCTCGACGGAACCGCTCCGGCCCTTTCCTCACCCGGCCCCCATCCGCTGGAAAGGGCGGGCATCATATCCCGAGAATGAACGCTGTGGACTCCCGACCGATCCTGCGCCCGCGCTCCGTGGAGGAGGTGGTCGATTCGGTGTGCGCATGCGCGCAGGTGCTGGCATTTGGAGCCGGGACCAAGCCTGTGCCCTCCACGGCGCCGCCGGGGTGCGCATCGATGTCGCTGGCCGGCCTTTCGGGCATCCTGGAGTATGACCCGTGTGAATACACGTTCACGGCGCTGGCCGGCACGCCTCTGGCGACGGTCGCCACGGAGCTGGCCCGCAACGGCCAGCACATGCCGTTTGATCCGCCGCTCGCCGCATCGGGAGCCACGCTCGGAGGCACGATCGCCTCCGGCCTCAGCGGCCCGGGACGGCAAAGGTACGGCGGTGTGCGCGACTTCATACTCGGGGTCCGGTTTGTGACCGGTGCCGGCGAGCTCGTCCGCGGCGGCGGCAAGGTCGTCAAGAACGCGGCGGGTTTCGATATTCCCAAGCTGCTTGTGGGGAGCCTTGGACGGATGGGGGTCCTGGTGGAGGCGACCTTCAAGGTCTTCCCCCGCCCGCGTGCGTTTGCGACCCTGCTTGCGCAGCGGCCCACGCTCGACGACGCGCTGGCCACGATTGCCCGGCTGGGGGCGGCGCCCTTCGACATTGAGGCGCTCGAACTTGATCCTCCGGGCGCGCTCGCCATTCGGCTGGGTGGGGCGGAGGAGACATTTGCGACCAGACTCGCGGCGCTCGAGCGCTTCGTCGGCGGGGCGTTCACTCGGCTCGAAGGTCCGGCGGAAGGTCAATTTTGGGAGACGCGGGCGCCCAACGGGACCGGGGCGGGCGCCGGGGTTCTCGTGGTCAAGGTGCCGCTGACTCTGGCGGCTATTCCTGCTCTCGACACACGGCTCGCCGCAGGAGGAGCCCACCGCTCCTACGGCTCGGGCGGCAGCGTGGGATGGATTCGCTGGCCGGGTTCGGTCGAATCCCTCGAGGGGCTTTTCCGAGAGCAGGCCTTGTGCGGACTCGTTCTCGCAGGTCCCTCGCCTCGTCCGCTGGTGGGAGTGGACAGGGCCGCCTCCTTCCGACGCCGGATCAAGGAGGCGCTCGATCCCAATTCCCGGTTCCCAGAGTACTGAGCGAGAACGCCGCCCTTTCATGCTTCACACGATCCCAAAAGACGGGGCGGGCCGGAATACGGCCCTGATGGCTCATGCCGTCGAGGCCTGCGTCCACTGCGGCTTCTGCCTGCCCACCTGCCCAACCTACGTGGTGCTCGGCGAGGAGATGAACTCGCCGCGCGGCCGCATTTTCCTGATGAAGGAAACGCTCGAGGGGCGCCTGAGCGTCGCCGACACGCAGCCGTACATCGACCGATGCCTCGGCTGCCTTGCGTGCGAGACATCGTGCCCGTCCGGCGTTCCCTATGGCGAGCTGCTCACGCCCTTCCGTGCCTGGTCGGAGCCACAGAAGAAGCGCACGTTCATGGAGCGTCTGCGACGCGGCATCCTCCTGGCCACGCTGCCATACCCGGGGCGATTCCGAGCCGCGGTCGTGACGGGCCGGCTGGCCCGGCCCCTGCGAAAATTTCTCCCGGAAACGCTCCGGGCGATGGTCGCGTTGAGCCCGGACCAGCTGCCCACGGCATTTGAGCTGCCCGCCATTGTGGCCGCCGAGGGCCCGAAGCGGGGTCGTGTGGCCCTCCTGGCGGGTTGCGCGCAGCAGGTGCTCGCCCCGGGCATCAATCGTTCGACCCTCGCCGTCCTCGCGCGCAACGGCGTTGAGACCATTCTGCCGCGCGGCCAGGCCTGCTGCGGAGGCCTTGCGATGCATATCGGGGCGGAGCGTTCAGCGGTGGCCACCGCGCGGAAGAATTTGGCGGCGTTTCCGACAGACGTGGACGCCATCCTCTCGAACGCTTCGGGCTGCGGATCCGCGCTCCACGAATACCCGATGCTCTTCAAGGGCATGCCCGAATTCGAGCGCGCGAAGGCCTTTGCCTCCAAGGCGACCGATATTTCCAATTTCCTCGATCGGTTGGGATTGATCGCCCCGCCGCCGCTGCGCCGGCCGCTCAAGGTTGCCTATCACGACGCCTGTCACCTCGCGCACGCGCAGAAGACGCGCGCCGCGCCGCGCCGCCTCCTGGCGCAAGTCCCCGGACTGGAGCTGGTGGAGCCCGCCGAGTGGGAGCTGTGCTGCGGTTCGGCGGGAACCTACAACCTCGAACAGCCGGCGACCGCGGAGGCGCTTGGCCGGCGCAAGGCCGAGAACCTGCTGGCCACGGGAGCCGAAATGGTCGTGACCGGGAATATCGGCTGCATCACGCAGATCGAGGCGCACCTGCGCCAGCTCGGCCGCAGTATTCCCATTGTCCATACAATCGAATTTCTCGACCGCGCCTACCGCGGCGAGCTCTGAGCGCCCGCCTTCTTCTCGGCCGGCGCGGGCGGCGCTGCTTGGGGGATGACCCCCACAACGCTGGCATTGGCGATTCCCAAATGCGCAGCGATCGCACGGTTGGCGTCGCTGAGCGTGATCGTTTCGAAAGCCGTCCCGAGCGACCGCGTTTCATCCAAGACCGCCGGCCGGCTCTGAGCGAAGAGCAGCACGGACGACAGCCACCAATCATTGGAGCGCAGACTGTCTTTCACAGACGAGCGCAGCGGTTCAATCGCGCGGGCAAACTCCTCCTGGCTCATCCCGTGCCGGGCAAGGTCGTCCGCCAAATGCACGGCCCGCTCCGCGAATTTCACAGCCTGCTTCGGCGGAAAGGTGAGATCCACCGAAAGCAGACTGAAATCCGATTGCTCGTTGTTTCGATAGACGTTGCTCTGCGGAGCGTAGGTGACGCCGAGTTCTTGGCGCAGCGTGACGCGGAGACGGTCCTCGAGCGCTGCCGCGCCTATTTGCAGGGCTCGGAGCACATTCACGTCGGCCCCGTCCTTTATAGGCCAGAGCAACCGGACAGCGGCGGACTGGTCCGGCATGGCGACGGGCACGACGTTGCGCCAGGGCCGGGCGCGAAGATGGATTCGTTCGCTTTCCGCCAGGGTCCGTTCCCCCCGCGCCGCCAGGGTTCCTACGCTGGATGCGGCGGCGGCAATGGCGCTCTCTGTACCGAAGTCTCCGACCACGCCGATTTCAATAGGCCCCTCTAGGATTCGGGCGTGCAGCCAGGCGGCCACCTCGTCGAACGAGCAGCGCGCGATTTCGGACGGACTGGGGATCCGAAACCGATTGTCCTCTCCGGCCATGTGATACATGCCGTCGACCTTGGCGATACCGCTCGCCGAGCTCAGCATCTGGGAAGTCATTTCCGAATAGGAAGAAATCGCTTGATGCATCTTTGACGCGTCGAACTTCGCGTCGGCCATCGTGGCGGTCAGGATCTGAAGGGCGAAGGGCAGTTCGCTGGACGGGCCCGAAAACTCCACTCCAAGTTCGTCGTCGTTGAGCGTCCCCGTGGCGGTGATCGCGTGCAGATTGAGAAGTCGCTTCACTTCCTCGCGCGTATGACGGCCCAAATCGCATCGACTCCACAATGCGGCCCCGAGCAGATAGATTCCGGAGTTGTCCCGGGGAACGTCGGCCGCGCCCCGTCCAATCCTGGCGGCAAGATGAAAATGGTGCGGTTCGGCTTTGCTTGTGCGCAGATTCAGATCCACCCCGTTGGCAAACCTCACCAGGTCCAATCCGAGGTCCGGCTCCGCGCGCCGCATCGCCACCGCTCCTGTGGAGCCGAAATCGGCATATCGGAATTGCAAATCTTCAGAGATTTCCGACTCGGCCGCGGAAAGCGGCTTGGCGGCGCTGGCCTCATAGGCGGCCTTCAATGCCTGCCCGCCGCCCGGGGGAGGCCGATTGGTCGTGAGTTCCAAATGGATGCGCGGATCGGGAAAGATTGAGCGAAGGGCGGCTTCAGCCAATTCCGGCGTGAATTGCCCGAGGTACGGATTCGCGATGGCTACCGCGGTTGAGGGATCCATCCATTGGCGGCCGGCTGCCAGTTCGGTGGAGACCTGGTCCGCCACGCGGTCGGGCTGGGCGCCGGCGAACCGGTCCGCCTGGCTGCGGAGATTGGCCAAGGCCGCGGCGGCGGACTCGCCGACCTCGGATGCGTTGAAACCGCGTTCGCGGGCTCGGCGCAGCTCGGTCTCCAGCAGATCCATGGCGGAAACCCAATCGTTCTTAGCCGCCGAAGCCTGCAGGATGTACTCGGTGTAACGGCGGTCGATGCCGGGCCGCAATTGGGCATCGGCGGTGCCGAATTTTGGCGCGGTCGCGGCGCGCCTTGCCGCCAGGCGGCGATTGAGCAGGTCGATCACGACGCCGGCACCCAGGTTTTGCTCGATCGATTCGACCCGGTTGCTGGAAAAAGGGACTACGCTGACAAGAGCGAGGTTTGGCTCGTCATTGCCCAGGGTATTGTTCTCGACCTGAGCGGTGGGTCCATGGGCGATCAGGGAGCCCGCGGCGACCGCGGGCCCGCCGGGACCCACTCCTTGGAGGGGCCCGAATTCATGATCGATCCATTTGATGAGCGATTGGGGCGCAACATCGCCGGCAGCCACCAGCTCCATTCGCTCCGGCCGGTAGCAACGCTGATAGAAAGCGCGCAACGATTGGCTGGTGGCGCGCTTCACCAAATCGGGATCACCGACCGGAAGCCTGGCCGCCAGCAGCGTGCCGGCGTACAGCGCGGCCGATTCGTCTCTCCATATCTGATATTGAATCGTGTTGCGGGCGCTGATCTCGCTCAGAATGACGTTTCGTTCGCGGCGCACTTCGGCGGCCACGAAGTCCATCCCGCCGGCGTAGTCGCTTAGGATTTGGAGGGCTTCGCCAAGCTCGGCGCTGTGACCCGCGGGCAGGTCCAGCTTGTAGATCGTATAGGTGAAGAAGGTCGTGGCATTGGCGTCGGCACCCCAGGCTATGCCGTGGCGCTGAAAGAAGGGAACAAGCTGTCCCGGCGGATAGTGACGGGTGCCATTGAAGGCCATGTGTTCGACGAAGTGCGCATAGCCGCGCTCGTCCTCGTGTTCGTCGAGGGAGCCCACATGGACGATCAGCCGGAGGCTGATGTGGCCTGGTTCCGTCGCACTGGGGAGGATTGAGTACCTGAAGCCGTTGGGAAGCGCGCCGCTTTGAAAGGACCGCTCCGCCGGGGCCTCCGAACCAGAGTCGGGGGCGGTCGGCGTTTCACCCGAGACGGCGCTGCAAACCGCCCAGGCAAGGGCGAGGCACCCGAGGATTCCAGGAGTGTGATGTTGAGTGGCCAAGCGACGGACATCAGTCTGACGGGCCCCGATTATCCCAGCAAGTCCGCCGGTCTCAGAGAAAATCGCGGCGCATGGGCCGCAGCTCATCGTCCAGCTCGTAGATGAGCCCAGCGCCCGTCGGAATCTCGAATCCGGCGATCGCTTCATCGCTCATGCCATCCAGATGCTTCACGAGCCCGCGAAGTGAATTGTGATGCGCCGCTATGAGGACGCGTCTCCCGGAGCGAATGGCAGGACCGATCCGTTCATTCCAGCTGGGAAGCGTTCGCCTCACCGCATCGCTCAGGGATTCTGTAAGCGGTATTTGATCGCGGCTGAGAGCGCTGTAGCGAGGGTCGGCGTAGCTCACGCGAGGATCGGCGGGATCGAGCGCGGGAGGCCTCTCGTCGAAGCTTCGGCGCCAACGGCGCACTTGCTCCTCGCCGTGGCGTGCCGCCGTCTCGGCCTTGTTGAGGCCGGTCAGTGCGCCGTAGTGCCGTTCGTTCAAGCGCCAATCCCTCTGCGTTTCGATCCAAGCGCGGTCCATTTCGTCGAGGGCGATCCAGAGCGTGTGGATCGCCCGCTTCAGGACGGAGGTGAAGGCAAGGTCCGGTTCAAGTCCCGCCAGGCGCAGTTTGCGCCCCGATTCCGCCGCTTGCCCCCGGCCGAGTGGGGTCAGGTCGACGTCGGTCCAGCCGGTGAACCTGTTCTCGAGGTTCCATGTGGACTCGCCGTGACGCAGAAGGATGAGGCGGTGCATGGGCGCAAAAAAGCCCGCCCCTCTCTCAAGGGGCGAGCTCTTATTAGGGGCTGGGCGGGTGCGGGCCCTTGCGGCTCAGTGCATCGGCACCGTCGCCGGGGTGACGGTGGTTGTCGTCTGAGTCGTGGTGGTCTGGGTCGTCGTCGGAGCCATTGCCGAGTTCATCGCCGCGGCAAGCGGGCGGTCGGAAATCGTGAATTGCACGGTGCCACCGGTGTTCATCTGGGCCGCAGAAAAGACAAATTCAAGAGTGCCCGAGCTCGGTGTCACCGAGGAGGTCACATTCTCACCCTGCATCTGTCCGAGCATGGGACCGCCTGTCCCCGGGCCTGTTTTATCGAAGATGTACAGCGTGAGCGAAATCGGCGAGACCACCTGGTAGTACAGCGGCACGCCCGGCTGAACCGAAATGTCCTTGGAAGCGCTGACATTGAGGTTCTGCGGACCGTACGCCGAGGTGACCTGGGAGCTCCCGATCGGGATCTGGTAGGTCATCGGGTAGGTGTAGGTGGTCGAATCGCAACCGGCCAAGCCTAGGGCCAGCGCAACTGCGGAGAGAGTGGCGAAGAGTTTTGTTTTCATGGGTGCAGGGGACAATGGCTCAAGAGGAGAGTATTTAGAGGAGGGGGTTGGAGGGTTGTTTGTGAAATAGTAGCCGAGGGGTCCGGAAGGTTCCTAGTCGTGAGCCTCTTCGGCATGGGGTCTTTCCCTAGGATAAGAGGGTTGGAAATCCTATGCCCCCACCCGAGCTTGGCCGCGTCAGCGCCCTCGCCCCGCTTGGCCGTAATAGGCGCTGGCTCCGTGCTTCCGCCCAAAATGCTTGTCGAGCAGTTCCTGCTCGATCGCCCCAAGTCCTGGATTCAGACGGAGCGATTCCGTGGCGAGCCGCGCGCAGTATTCGAGCGCAGTGGCCACTTCGACCGCGTGCGCCGCGGTGGATCCCCACGCAAATGGCGCATGGCGCCTCACCAGCACTCCGGGAACTTCCAGCGCGTCGATCTTCCCAAATCGCTCGACAATCACATTGCCGGTCTCCCACTCATAGCTTCCGGCGATCTCGGCCGCCGTCATCAAGCGCGTCACTGGAATTTCCCCATTGAAATAGTCCGCGTGCGTGGTGCCGAAGCAGGGAATGGGGCGCCCGGCCTGGGCGAACGCCGTCGCGAACAGGGAGTGGGTATGGACAACACCTCCGATGGCGGTGTGAGCCTGGAAAATCCGGCGATGGGTCGGCGTGTCGGAGGACGGCCGCATCGAGCCTTCCACGATCTTGCCCTCGAGATCCACCAGCACCATGTCGGCGGCCCGCAGAACGGTGTAATCGACGCCGCTGGGTTTGATGGCGAAAATTCCCTTCGCGCGGTCGATGGCGCTGGCATTGCCAAAATTGAGACGCACAAGATCATTCTTCGGCAGGGCGAGGTTGGCCTCGTAAGCCTCCCGTTTCAGTTCCTCGAGCATGGGCCAAGATACATTCCAAGGCAGATGCTTGCGTCAACCTCCCTTCGTTTGCTTGCCACCGGCCCGCGATCGAATCATCGGTTTTCCCCGCCCGAGCGACACCGGGGCCCCTCTTATTAGGGATACAACCAATACTTTTTGCTCTCGCTCTGATACACGGCTGCCCTTGCGCGCCAATCGCGGAGATAGGCTTCGATATCGATCTTCGCTCCGTGGGCTACCAGATCGTTGAAGAAGGTGGTTGATCCAAGCAGCTTCAGAAAAATATCCGTCTTCGGAACGGCGGCGTAGGAATTTCGTCCTGCGTATTTGCACGCCAGCCTCATCAAATAGAAGTTCAACTCGGTCGGGTCCCAGGCGTCCCAGTCCGAAATCTCGACATAGAGCCCGGTTCCTGGCTGGCCCGTCCGCGCGCTGGGCGCGCTGACTTTGTGAAAATCGATTCCGGGTAACTTGAGCGCCTGCAGTTCCTTTTCGAGCGCTTCGGCCCGGACACCATGGTAGGACAGGCCGCGAAAATTGTACGCGGTACCCACACCGGTCGTGAAGGTTCCGGCGACCTGATTTGCCAAACCGGTCATGGGATAGCCTTCGACTGCGGCGAAATCAGGAATGAATTGCGAGGTCGGTATCCATTTAAGTCCGGTTTCCGGCCAGCGCATGGTCCGGCGCCAGCCCCGCATGGGAATGATCGTCAGCTTTCCCTGAGCTCTGGCCGCATCCGGGATGGCCAGCACACCCGGTGCGTCCTTGGCCATGCGGGCGAGCTCTCCCATCGTCAGTCCATGGACGTAGGGAACGCGAAATTCGCCGACGTAGCTGATCAGGGAAGCGTCCAGCGGAGGCCCGCTGACCTTGAGGCCGCCGAGAGGATTGGGCCGATCGAGGACCACGAATTCCACCTTGTTTAGGAAACAGCCTTCCATCGCGGTCTTCATCGCGCTGATAAAAGTGTAGCTCCGTGTTCCGATGTCCTGCAGATCGACCACGAACACGTCCACGCCCTTCAGCTGGCCCCGGTTTGGCCGATGGGTGAGATCGATGCCGTTGTGGAGCGAATACACCATCAGGCCGGTGCGGGCGTCGCGGTAGTCCTTGGTGTTGGCGCCAGCCATGGCCTCGCCGTACAAACCGTGCTCCGGAGAAAAAAGCGCCACCAGCTGAACCCCGGGTGCGCGGCGCAGGATCTCGATTGTGCTCACGCCGTGGCGGTCGACTCCGGCGGGGTGGGTGAGCAGCGCCACGCGCTTGCCTCGCAGCGCGGCGAATCCCTCCGCCTCGAGAACATCAATTCCCAGCATGACTGGGGGTGCTTCCACGGCCGGAGGCGCGGCGGCCACGGCGGCGGCTGGGGTGGACGGTGATGCCGCCGACAAAGGAAGCGGCCGGAACAGAGCGCATCCTAACAGGGCCGTCGTTGTCAGCGCGGCGGCGCAACGGCCCGTGAGCTTCGCCCGGCTCCCGCCAAGGTCCTTCATCGGTTGAGTGAGTTCACGTGCTTCCCGAGGCACTTTGCGGGCCGCCCGAAGAGGGTCGACTGTTTTGCGAACGGCGCACACGCGGGGCAATTGGGTTGGAGTCACGCGCCACCCGGAAAGGCCGTTTCAATCTCATACAGAAGGTTCAACGGGGCTTCCCGTAGCGCCACGCTCAGAGACATTTCTTCGGGCGTGATTGGATGCAAATGCACTCCCGCGGGAGGATGCGCAGTCGAGATCCTCCCTGCAAATATATGGACCTCTTTGGCGGCGGCCGTCGCCATCCGCGCCACGGCACCCGGGCCTTTTCCGCTGAGCGAACTATCGTCGAAGTGTCCTTCTCCAGTCAGAACGAGGTCGGCCCGTCCGATGCGGGGCGCCAGGTCGAGCCATGCGGCCACCAGTTCGAAGCCGGGCAGCAGCCGGGCACCCGCCGCAGCCATCAGCCCAAATGCGATGCCGCCCGCGGCGCCCGCTCCCGGTAAGGCGGCGATCTCGGTCGATTGGCCCACATGGGCGCATAGAAGTGAGACGACTTGGGTGCTCGCCGCGTCCAAGCGCGGAAAGTCTTCCGCCGCCAGGCCCTTTTGAGGTCCATAGATCGCCGCCGCGCCCGTGGGGCCGAGAACGGGATTTTTGACGTCACAGGCGATCCGAATCGGTGGGATCGAGGCACTGACCGAACCCTCGATGCGGCTGAGGCGCGGCCAGGACGCCGGTACGGGTGGGCTTAAGCGGCCGCCGGCGGCATTCAGGAAATTCAGACCAAGTGCCTCGAGGGCGCCCAGTCCCAGGTCGTGGGTTGCGCTTCCGCCAACGCCCAGGAGGATGGCGCGGACTCCGAGTTCAGCCGCGGCGTGGATCAACTGGCCTGTGCCGAGGGTCGTTGTTTGCCACGGATCGCGCTGCTCCCGACTGAGCAGCGAAAGACCACTTGCTGAAGCCATCTCGATGACCGCGATCAACCCGGTGCCGAGGGAATCCGGCAGATCCAGGAGGGCTCGGGCGGCTGCAGGGATGCGAGCCAGCGGCACAAGCCCAATGGCTGCCTCGACGCCTGCGCCATGAGGGCCGGAGGCTTGAAAACGCATGAGCTTGCCGCCGGCCGAGCGGGTCAGGATTTCCGCAAATCCATCTCCCCCGTCGGAAAGAGGGCAGGCGTCCACCGTCCAATCCCGATGGTGCGCGTGAATCGCCTGCACGGCGATCTCGCAGGCGCGTTCGGCGGAGAGCGAGTCCTTGAACTTGTCAAACGCGGCGAGGACGCGCATGAGCGCCTAAAAACGGGAGCCGTCGGCCTTGGTCCCGCAGAGGTAAATCTCGAGTCCGAGCTTGGAGGCGAGCGCTGCCTTGGTGTAGAGAGCCAAGTCCGCGCTCTTGGCTGAATCAGCGTAGGCCACCTGGATGTGATTGGCTTTGTGGCGGCCCATCATCTGGTCTCTCGTCACGCCGTAGGTGATCGCGTGCATGATGGGCCATTGCACCGTGGTTTCCCGCCAGCGGCGGTCGGTTTCTTCTTGGGGCAGCGCGACCGCCTTCCCACGGCCGAGATCCATCCGCAGCCGTCCTCGCTCCATGTAGATGCGACTCCATACGAGTTCTCCCGGATGGGCGATGCCGCGCACGGTGCCTCCGCCGAGCCGGAAGTACATCGGCGGCTGCCTCATCGAGTCGGTGCCCGCGTAGCCGTTCACATGGTGGGCGGGTGGCGCGCTTCCCGAAATCAGAAACACCCAGACGTAATCCGGAACGGTCCCACTGCGATCGAGGTCCCCCCAGCGCAGGTCGTGCAGCGTGTTTTCCACAGGCTGGCTAAGGGCGGCGTGCACGCGCTGGGTCAGCAAGCCATCGAGGCCGGCGCATTCATCCACCTCGTTGAAATGGGTGAGGGGGCGTCCGTCCCGAATGATCCGCCCGGCCGCATTTTTCACCGGCGGCCGGTCTGAGTTGTTGAGCATGCCCTCGGCGAGGTCGCTCGCCGGAAGAAGGTCCTTCAGTCCCTGCTGGTACTGGATCCCGATTGCGTCGCAGCCGAATTCGTCGGCGATCCGGAGCGCCGCGATATAGGTCCTGCATTGGCCTAAAATCTGGGCTTCCGTGAGCTCCGTGGCCTCATCTTTTCCGAGATGAAACGTCATGCCCTTGCCTCGGAGCCAATCATAGACGGCCCGCGCTTCGGCTTCCGGCACCTGGGTCGCCCCATAATAGAGGGCCGACTGCGACAGCCGCTCCTTGTACACTCCCACCGGGAACAGAAGTTCGTCCGGGATGATGGCATTGTACATTCCCATGCAGCCTTCGTCGAAGACCCCCAGGATCGCTTTGGTGCGGGATAGCTCCGTTGCCAGCCGAGCGGCGGTCTTCAATGCGCGCGCGGGCACCGCGCAGCGGTTGAGCGCTCGGACGTGCGCCGAATTGTGGCGCAGCGCGCCGGTCCGCAACCAGGTTGCCAAACCGGCGGTGAAGAAGGCATCCGTGAAGTCCTCGCTCCAGAGGGTCGAATACGCCACCCCAGCCTTGGTCAGGCTGCCGTTGAGGTTGAGCATACCCACAAGTCCCGGCCATGTGCCGCTCCAGTTGGCGACCGTCAGGATGGGCCCTCGATGCGAGATGAGTCCGGCGAGCACATGATGCGAGTACTGCCAGACCGCTTCCGCGACTATCAGCGGGGCATCGGGATCGAGGCCCGCGAATATTTCCATCCCCTCTTTCTGCGAGGCGATAAATCCGTGCTTCAATTCAGGCCGGTACGGATGGGCGCGGACGAGCCGGTGGCCCAGCTTGGAGAGAGCCTTGGCCAGCGCTTGCTCCATGGCCTCTTGGGCAGGCCAGCACGTCTGGTTGGCGGATTGGCGGAGATCACCACTGGCGACCATGAGGACGGTGCGCGTTCTTTTCTTCATCGAGCGGGTAAAAGGAGAGCCAAGAAGAGTTGGAACGGCGGAGCAATCCCTGAGATAACGCACATGCGATGGCGGTTTCCAACCCGACGAAATTTCTTCCGATCCGGGTGCGCTCCGTGCGCTCGGAGCCGCTCGACATCGCATTGCTCTCGCCGTTCGGCATTTCGGGGGGCGCCCAGGAGGCGGCCAACAACGCCCTGGTCAGGCTCGAACTTGAGGATGGCACCGTTGGTTATGGCGAGGCGGCCCCATTTCCCGCGTACAATGGCGAGACCCAGGAGGCGGCGCTGGCCGCCTTGGCTGCCGGCGCTGCGGGAATCGAGGGGCGCGAAGCCTCGGATTGTGAAGCGCTGGCTGCCGAATTCCGCCGGCGTGGCGGCCACGCTTCCGGTTCTGCCCAATGCGCCTTCGAAATGGCCCTGCTCGACGCTCTTGGGCGCCGTGAGCGCCTGCCGCTTTGGCGATGGTTCGGGGGCGGCTGCGGCGAGTTGGAGACCGACATGACGATCACGACGGGATCGCCTTCGGAAGCGGCCGATGCGGCCCGTGACATCCGCCGCCGCGGAATCCGGCTGATCAAGGTGAAGGTGGGGGGACGCGCGGGCGTCGCCGCGGATCTTGCGCGCGTCCGGGCAATCTCGGAAGCGGCGCCGGATTCGCCGCTGGTCCTTGACGCCAATGCCGGGCTGTCCCGAGCCGATGCTGGGGCGCTGGCGCGCGGACTGCGGGATCAAGGCGTTACGCCGGCCCTGCTCGAGCAATGGCTGGCCAAGGACGACCTGGCCGGCATGCGCGCGCTTCACGAGGAGACAGGATGGACGGTCGCGGCCGACGAGGCGGTGACGTGCGCCAGCGACGCTTTGCGCGTTGCGGCGGAAGGGGCCGCCCAGGTGATCAACATCAAGCTGATGAAGGCCGGTATCCTCGAAGCCCTTCAAGTCGCGGCGGCCGCCCGCTCTGCCGGACTGGGCCTCATGATCGGAGGCAATGTCGAATCGATTCTGGCGATGACCGTCTCGGCCTGCTTCGCCTCCGGCCTAGGAGGATTTGTCCACGCGGACCTCGACACGCCGCTCTTTCTGGCGACAAATCCGTTCTCCGGCGGGTATGCGCTCACCGGGGGACGGATCTCGGTCGCCCACATCGCGGCCGGGCATGGAGTCGTTCCACGCGCCGCCGCTGAGAATGGACCTGACGCGCTGGGTTAAGGCGAAACTTTGAGACGGGCTGCGACGTGGGTCACACCATCGGTATCGAGCGCGAGCGCCACGGCGCGTCCGATGAGGGTTTCCGAGGCGACCGTGCCAACGAGTGCGACATCTCCGCCGCGCGCGTCCACATGGATATCCACCGCCGAAAGATCCCGGTCCAGGACGTACTTCGATTTGATCACCGTCACGATCCGGGCGTCGTCGATCTTGGAGCCGACGGTCTTGGCCTGGGTGCGCACCACCTCGCCGGTCTTGGACAGGTCCGCCCGGATGTCGTCGGGCCTCAGGTGCCATTGCTGGATCTTGTCGTCGATCGCGTCCCGAGTGTCGTGGGCGGCCGTGGATGCGTGCCGGTCGTAAGGCGGATAGTAGGTGAAAACGTAGGCGCCCAGGGCAAAGCCGAGGATGAAAACGAATATGAATTTCATGATGTTCTTTGTGAGGACTGCCGACTGCTTGCGCCACGTTGGCCCAAGGCGGGAGGCCGCCGCCCCAATACCCCATGGACAGCGCCGCCGCCCGTGGGTGCTGTCGTTTTGTTTTGAACGTCCGCGAGCCCTACGATTGCCTGGACTTCCTATGCCTACTTCCGCGGCCCTCGTGACGGGCGCTTCTCGCGGCATCGGCCGTGGCATCGCGATCGAGCTCGCCCGCGCTGGCTGGCAGGTGGCCGTCAACTATGCCGGGAACGCTGCGGCGGCCGACGAGGCCCTGTCGATGGTCCAGGCCGCAGGGGGCGGCGGATTCACGCTCCAAGGGGATATAGCGGTGGCGGCGGATCGTGAGCGTCTGATCGAAGAGACTTATCGGCGATTCGGCCGGCTCGATCTGCTGGTGAACAACGCGGGCATCGCGCCGTCGCGGCGCGCCGACCTGCTCGATGCCGATGAGGAGAGCTTCGACCGGTTGCTCGCCGTCAATCTCAAGGGTCCGTACTTTCTTTCCCAACTCGCAGCGCGGCGCATGCTGTCCCAAGACCCCGACGCATCCGGACTTCGCGGGCGAATCGTCGTCATCACATCGATCTCGGCCTACACCGCTTCCATCAATCGGGGTGACTACTGCGTCGCGAAGGCCGGCCTGGCGATGATGACAAAGCTTTTTGCCGATCGGCTCGGTCCGGAGGGGATCAACGTCTATGAGATCCGGCCGGGCATCATCGCCACCGATATGACCGACACGGTGAAGGAGAAATACGACCGGCTCATCCTCAAAGAGGGGCTCACCCCGATTCGGCGGTGGGGACTCCCGGAGGATGTCGGGCGCGCCGTGCGGGCCATCGCCGAGGACCGTTTCCCTTTTTCCACGGGTGCTGTTTTCGACGTCGACGGCGGATTTCACCTCCGGCGTCTGTGAGCCTCCTCACCTGCCAGGCAGGGTACGAGCCGGTTCTCGTCCGCGAAATCGGGGCGGCCGGAGGAAGGGTGTCTTCCGACGGATCGGGTTGGGTTTCCACGGAGGAAGGCAACTCGTGGCTGTGCGCCACCGGTGACGCCCCCGCTTTCGCCCATCGAGCGATCGACGCTCCCGTGGAAGTGAGCGGGAGTTCCGTCAACGCTCTTGCGCGCGGAATACTTGAAGCATTCGCCACGCGATTGGGCGCCGACAGGGTGGCCTCGGCGTGGCCATGTCTTTTCGGGACCGCCGGCGGAGCGGACGGTCTTGGGCGCCGCGCCAAGGCGGTCGAGGCGGCCTTCATGGAGATGCTGAAGAAGCGATTTGGCCGATTGGCGCGTCTCGCCGACTCGACGCTGCCGCGAGGCATCAGGCCTGTGCGCGGCCTCTTTGTTTGGTTCACCGATTTCGACCGCGCGTTCGTCGGTCGCGACGCCTTCCTCAACGGCCAATGCCGAATGGCGGACGATCCCCTCGCTCCTTCGCGTTCCTACCTCAAGATCGAGGAGGCCTACGGAATTCTCGGTCGCGAACCGCAGTCGGGAGATACGGTGTGCGATTTGGGCGCCGCGCCCGGCGGCTGGAGTTACAGCGCCGCCCAACGCGGCGCGCGCGTCACCGCCATCGACAACGGCCCCCTCAAAGGAGGCGCTCTCGACCATCCGTGCATCGAGCCTCTGGCCGCAGATGCGTTTCATTATAGTCCCGACCCCGGAAGCGGCTTCGACTGGCTCTTCTGCGACTTGCTCGAGGAGCCCCACCACGTGCTCGGATCCATCGTCGAACCCTGGCTTTCGGGTGGCTGGTGCCGCCGCTTCATCGTGAACTTCAAGGCTGGACGCGTCGATCCCGTCGGCCTGATCGGCGAATTGAAGAGCGCCCTCTCGCCCTTCGTCCGGCACGCTTCCGGCGTCCGTTACCGTCACCTCTTTCATGACCGTGACGAATTTACGGTGACAGGCGAAGTGATCGGCAAGGCGGCCAACAAGGTTTCCTTCGATGCCGCGGCATCCGCACCTGTGAGCGAAGAACCGAGTCCTTGAAGCCCATCGAGCTACGCATCTGCGGTCTCGCAGCCGTCCGAGCCCGGTTCAAAAAACGGCCCGAAACGATCGTGCGCCTGTTCTTTGACGAGGCCACTGGGAAGCGGGTTGGCATCCTGTGCCGGGTTCTGGCGGCCGCGCGCAAAGTATACCGGCAGGTCGAGCCCTCCGAATTGGAGAAAATCGGCGGGACGGTCCACCATGGCGGCATCGTGGCTGTCGTCGCCCAGGAACCCCTGCGCGAAGCGCTTCCCGGGGATCCCGCCGCATGGTTCCGCCGCGGCGAATCGGTGGTGGTCCTGGACCGCATCGGCAATCCCCACAATCTCGGCGCGATCGCGCGCACAGCCGCGTACTTTGGAGTGCCTCGGCTGCTTCTATCGGGCGATCCCGCCTCAGCGATTCCAGGCGACGCCGCCTACCGTGTGGCCGAGGGAGGCATGGAATTTATGGACATCTGCACCGTTCGAGACATTCCGGCCGCCCTGCGCGCGCTTGCCGCCGCGGGCTTCGATGTCGTCGGTGCCGCCACCCGCGGTGGCTCCGGAACAGCCCCGCCTAAAGTGGGCAAGCCAACGCCATGGGCCCTGGTCCTCGGCAACGAGGAGCGGGGCCTCGAGCCCGAGACCACCGCTGCATGCTCACGACTCGCAACCATTGGCGGAAGCGGCCATGTGGAGTCGCTCAATGTTTCGGTGGCCGCGGCCGTTCTCATGCATTCGCTCGTCCTCCGGTGGCGTCCCCAAGCTAAGGCCTCGTCACACTAGTATTTAGAGAATCCATTTGAAGTTGGGCCCGTCATTTGATGGGATGGCCGCCCAACTATCCGCCCAACGATTCTTATGAAAATTCGCACCGTTCTCTCGCTGCTCGCCGCCGCCTTCATTGTTTCACCGCTCCTGCGCGCCCAGGACGCCATGACTCCGCCGCCGGCGGCTCCGGCAGCGTCGGGCGACAGCGAGGAGAAGACGGACCTCGACAAGAAGATGGATGTGGTCTCCAAGAACCTCCGGAAGCTGAAGAAGCAGGCGTCCGATTCGACCAAGAACGATTCGTCGCTGGAGCTGTTGGCGACGATGCAGGGCGCACTGAAGGACGCGCTCGATATGACGCCCGCGAAAGCCGCGGATCTTCCGGACGACCAGAAGACGAAATTCATGACCGACTACAAGGCGGGCCTGAACGGAATGATGGACGAATTTACGAAGCTCGGAACGGCTCTCAAGGCCGGAAACAATGATGATGCGGTGAAGATTGTGGCCGAGATCGAGGATCTGGAAAAGAAGGACCACAAGTCCTTCCGCAAGGCGAAGAAGAGTTGATATCTCTTTATTCCGTGGCCGATAAGGCCGCTTCCGGGAACATGAGCCGTCTGCGAATAGCCATCGCCGAAGACCACCTCATGTTCCGAGAGGTCATACGCAAGGTGTGCATCGACGAGTTTCGCCATGAGGTCGTTGCCGAGGCGGACACGGGACCGTCGGCGGTCCGGGTGGTTCTCGCGTCGAGCCCCGACGTCCTGCTCCTCGATCTGAATTTGCCCGAGCTGGACGGCTTCGGCGTCTTGGAGGTCCTTCGCAAGGCGCACTCGCCGGTGCGGGTGATCGCGCTCACCTCGGCGCGGGGAGAATACACGCTCTACCGGGTCGAGCGCGCCGGGTTCCATGGATTCGTCGACAAGAGCACGAACAATCTCGCCAGTCTCCGGGGCGCGATCGAAGCGGTGTGCACGGGAAAGACGTATTTTGCGCCCACGTTTGTCGAGGCCAACGCGGCCCGAAAGCAGAACCCCATCTCCTTCGATAAAGTGCTCTCAGAGCGGGAGCGCACAGTGCTGGGCCTCATTGGCCGCTCGCTCTCCGATGATGAAATCGCCCGCCGCCTGAAGATCAACTCGCGGACGGCCGAAACCTATCGCCAGCGGCTGATGGATAAGCTGAACGTCCATGGAACGCCCAAACTGATCCTGTTCGCGGTCGAACACGGCTTCACGCAGGTGCCTCTTCAGGGCGAAGAAGGCGAAGCAGCCTTTCCCTGAGCCTCTCGGCGCACGCCAGCGCTTCGGCGGTCTTTTGGGCATATTCGGCGCTATCCCCGGCCAGGGCGGCTGACTCGAGGTCCGCGGCCGCTTTGCCGAGCTCCCCCGATCCGACCAAGCGAGCGTGAGAAAGGAGCGCGTGCGCCGCCGATGCGAGCGCTGTGGGTGTATTCCGTCCCGCGTCACCGAGCGTATTGACGGTGGTTCGAAACGATTCGAGAAACCGCGCCAACTCCCGCTCAAATGCCTGCGGAGAGCCTTCGGCCAGATAGTGAATGAGGCGCAGGTCGATCTCGTCCGGTCCCGGAACCTGTACCGGGGGGGCGGGCAGCTGGGCTCCGGGCAGTCCGGTCAGCAGCGAAGCAAGCTTCTCGGGCGTAATCGGTTTGGTGAGAAACTGATCCATTCCGGCTGCGAGACAGGCCTCGCGATCGCGAACGCTTGAATAGGCCGTCGTGGCGACGATCATCACCGCTCGGCCCGTTGCCCCGAGCGTCCTGAGTTTGCGAGCGAGATCCAGTCCGCTCATGTCCGGCAGGTCGAGGTCCAGGAAAATCGCCTGGTAGGACGCGCGCCCGAAACAGGCGAGCGCGCTGCCGCCGTCCAAGGCAACATCCACCTCAAAGCCCAGTTTTCGCAGCATGGATTCGAGGGCATGCGCGTTGTATTCGAGATCCTCCACAACCAGCGCCCGCGCGCCGTAGCATGGGTTGGGGGCCGGAGCGGTTGGAGTCTGAACCGCAGCAGCCACCAGGGGCAGGCGCAGGAAGAAGGTGGCGCCGCGCCCCGGGGCGCTCACGACGCCGACCGAACCACCCATCCGTTCGGCCAGGGCCCGGCAAACGGCCAGTCCAAGTCCGGTGCCCGGAATCGCCGCATTGCGCGCCGCTTTGAGGCGGGAGAATCGGATGAAGAGGGATTCCTGCTCTTCAAGCGGAATGCCTGGCCCATCGTCGGTGACGCTGAACACGATCTCGCCTTCTTCGGCGCGCGCGCACAGTCGGATGCGTTCTCCTCCGAACTTGAGCGCGTTGGTGGCGAAATTGACGACGACCTGTTGGACACGGGCCTCGTCGCCCAGGATGCGCGCGGGCAGGGAAGGATCGGTTTCGACGGCGAATCTTTTGGCATCGCCGCTCGGCTCGAGCATCGTGGCGACTGCCGCGAGCGCCTCGCCGGGATCGAACGGCGAGCGATGGACCGTATAACTGCCCGCTTCAATGGCCGCGAAATCCAGGACATCCTCGACCAGCGAAGCGAGGAAAGCGGCGCAATGGCGGATGGTTCCGACGAGGCGCTGCTGGTCTTCGCCCATGGGGCTGCCGGCCAGCGCCAGGGCCGATCCAAGGATGCCGTTCATCGGATTGCGGATCTCGTGGCTCATGCTCGCGACGAATTCAGTTTTCGCCGCGTTTGCTTTCTCGAGCTGCCGGGTGCGGCTCTGCACCATGGACTCCAGAACCTCCGCGCGTCGTCTCAGGGCGTTGAGCCGAAGTCGGTGGACGCCGGCTGCGAGCACTAGGATCGCCGCCGTCAATCCCGCATAGGCAAGAGGCGTGCGCCACCACGGAGGCCGGATCAAAAAAGTGAAAATTGCAGGCGTGCCCGCGGCGCCTGAATCGGACGCCAGCCGCGCGCGAATCTCGTAGTTGCCGTCCCTGAGATTGGTGAGATCGACGTCGGCGCGGTCGGTAGGCGGCGACCAGTCGCGATCGACGCCAACGAGCATCGTCTGGTATCGAAGCGCGTCCCGGCGGTCGTAGATAGCGGAGCTGAACTCCAAATGGATGCGGCGGGTCGAATAGGACAGCGGTCCCTCGATTGGACGATCCACGGCCGATTCGTCGCCTCGAACGTAGGCTCGGAGGAGGGGAACGGGAGTCGCGGCCGCCGCTTCCAATCCGCGGGGCTCGATCCGAATCAGCCCGTCGCTTCCGGCGATCCAGAGTGTATCGCCTGCGCTTGAACTCTCGACCATGAGCGAACGGGGCGTGCCAACCTGGGAGATTCCCTCGATCGATCGCGCCTCCCATAGGCCGCGGCCCGGGCCGGGCGACCAGCGGCCGATCCGCGGAGGCATTCCGCTCATCCAACCTTCCAGGGTCACCCAGATGCGGCCTTTCGAATCCGGATTTGAAAAGGCGGTGGGTGCGCCTTCGGGAAATCCATGGGTCGCGTGAAAATCCCGCTCGTCCGGATCTTTCCAATACGCTCCTTGCCGCGAGAGGACCATCACTTTGTGCCCCGAGCTCATGACAAAAGCGGCGCCCTCTCTGGGCAGTGATCGGTAGCGCAGGCTCGCGGGCTGTGCGTCTTTCATGTCGTCGCCCGGGTCCCGGACCAGAACGCCGCGCGACCAGGTGCCAATCCAGATGCGCCCTGCGTCATCCTCGACGAGCGTGTCGGCAGCGTCGGGAAGCGTTGGGGCGAGGGGAGTGACCGAGCCGGTTTCCGGGTCGACACGCACAACGGTGCGTCCGACGGCGGCGATCAGGGTGCCAGGCCTGGCAACGGAGCGGACGACGCGAAACGCATCCTCCGAGGTCCGAAAAATTTGTGCGACTCTTGTCTGCTCCCGCAGTTCGATTCCATGCCCGCGGGCCACCGCTAGGTACGGAGGAAAAGAAAGGATCCCGTGAATATGATCTTCCAGCGTCGCAAACGGGACGAAACGCCCGGACTGGCCCGGCTGCCGGCCCGCAACAAGTTCGAGAAGCGACGAACCGCCGGCCACGAGGAAGTGCCCGTCGTAAAGGATCGGATCCTGGCAGCCGTCCTGCGGCAGTCCGCTGCGCTGATCAAAAAGCGAAACGCCCGAAGTGAGCGCGATGCGGAAAATATGGCCCGACGAGGTGGCCCAGAGCGCGCCGTCGCGGTCGACAAAGAGCGCGCGTATCTCCTCGGAAGGGAGCCCTTCCCGGATGCCAAAAACGCGGCGCACATTCCCATCGGATCCGACGATCGCAATGCCGCCCCGCAGGGTTCCGATCGCGAACATCCCGTCGCGAAGCTGGACCGCGGAGGAGAGTTCGTTGGCCCGGATGAACCGGTTGGCATCGCCCTCCAATTCGCGCCAGGTGCCATTGTCGGACCATTTGAATCCTTCGTTGGTGACCAGGACGGTGCGGCCACCCTGGATTTCCATGGACAGGACAACCGCCGTTTGCAGCGCCGAGGCGGGCACCGCGACGACCGGCCCCTCAGGATCCATGCGCAAGAGTCCCGTGGCCACGTGGTGCACGTAAACCGTGCGGCCCACCCTCATCGCAGGCAGCCGGCGCTGTCCTGGAAACGACCAAACATGAAACGCCTTCCCGTCCCAGCGCATGATGCGGTCCTGGGCCACAAAGACGGCGCGTCCTTCCCCCTCGTCGAATACGTTCCAGATTTCTCCCGGGCTGGCCGATTTTTCGGGGAGATGGGAGCGCAGCGAGTGATAGACGAGGCGGCCGGTCGGCGTCCGCGCAAACCACCCCAACTCGTTGACGGCGGCTGCCCACAGCCGGCCATCATCGGCCACATCCAGCCCGTGCACAGCGTAGGTGGAGCCCATCGATTCGGGCGTCCACCGGTCGCCGTCGAAAGCGAGAACGGCGTCACATCCGAAATACATCACGCCATTCTGAGCCTGCGCGATGGAGAGGGCGCGGGTCGGAATGCCGGTGTCGCGAGCCGAAAAGACGCTCACGGGAGGCAGCCCCGGCACCGACTCACCGGCGGTGGCCCCGGTCAAAGCGGCTCCGGGCATCATGGCCGCGGCCAGTGCCCACCAAGCGCTTAGGGTGGTTATGCAGATCCGACCGCATCGTGGGCGCAGGCTTGCCCAACATGTCCGGGTGGGCTTGGGGGCGGGCATGATTCTGGCTTGGATGCGCTAGGCTACGGACGTTTCCCCAACGATACGGATATTCACGTAGTCGTCAGGAAAAATATGTAGAGGGCCTCCTTTTCTCTGGACGGCAATAGGACGTTGCTCGGGTCGCTATGAAAACGATTCAACACTTCATCCTCGGGCTGGTTTCCAGCCTTTCTTTTGCTGCCGGCCTTCATCGCGTTGCGGCCCGTCTCGATCCTCTTTCCCGCCAGGCCGGGGCCGACACCGGCGTCCGTGCCGACGCGTCCGCGCTGTGTTGCGTGACTTTGCCCTGTGCGGTCCGCGACCACGCCGTTTCCTGAAGTGTTCAGTCTAGCCGCGCTTCGCTACCGGTCGGTCCTTGCTTCGCAAGGAGGACCGATCTCTAGCATTGAGGCGGGCGAGGTTTCCGTTGCCGGGCGAAGGCTATTCCAGGCCAACGCCCGTCTGAGTCCTTCGCTCGTGCCGAACCGACGTCGCCTGCAGATATACGGCGACGCGGATGGCACCGGGACTCATGCCTCGCCCATGGTGGCGCGGCATATGGCGGTTTCCGAAGCCCTCGAGCGGTGGGCCTTTTACGCCACAGTGCGTTCCGAGCACAGGGCCGACTACGGATTCGAAATCGACGAGAGCTCCAACGGGATGGCGGCGTTTCCGGGCCTGTCGCGTGCTCCCGCGCGGAGGGCCGCGGCGCTGGAGGCGGTGGAGCGCTTCTGCCTTCTGAATTGGTGGGAGGGCAAGCTCGATGGGGAGCAGCGCCAAACCGATTGGCCCGGCGTCTCCGCGATCGCCTTTGAGTCTCCCTTGGGGGGCGTTGCCTGCATTTTGTACGCGCGTTCCGAATGGGGGTTTTACAATTATGGGCACGCGGCGGCTGAGTCATTTGGCCGCGCCTGCGAGAAGGCGCTCTTGGAACTTACACGCCACGAGTGGGTGATGCGCCGCAGGATGTTGTCCGGGGCGCCCGGTACGCCTGCGGATCGTCTGGAGCGAAGGGCCTGGTTTTTCGCGGGGCCCGAGGGGCACGAGCTATTTCTGAAGCGCATAGAGGCGCGGAGCACCCAGCCGCCGCCGACACCAGAAATCATCTGCGACGTTGAAATTTCGGGACCTTGGTCTATATATACCACTGTCTGGCGCGTGGCATTTCGTCCCCCTTCACCCCGATTTCTCCACGACGATGAAACCTATTTTTTTTGGTGAAGCCCACACTACATGAGGATGCTTCATATCGAGGACTCGGACTTCGACGCGGAGCTCATTTCGCGTGCGGTTATCGCCGAGTGGCCCGAATGCCAGATCACTCGAATCGAGTCGCGGGAAGAACTGATTGAGAAACTGGAGAAAGGGGACATTGATGTCATTGTGTCGGACTTCACGCTGGGCGCTCTTGACGGCCTCGAGGCGCTCGAACTGGTGCGCAAACGCCGGCCGGGAACGCCCTTTATTTTCCTCTCGGGGACCATGGGCGAGGACCGGGCCGTCGAGGCTCTAAGGCGCGGAGCCATAGACTATTTGCTCAAGGACAGGCCGGCAAGGTTGGTGCCGGCCATCCGCAACGCCCTGGCCTTCGCGGGAGAAGTCGAGCGCAGGAAGCGGGTCGAATCCCAATTTCTCCGGGCGCAGCGCATGGAGAGCATCGGACTGCTGGCGGGTGGGATTGCGCACGATCTGAACAACGTGCTTACGCCGATCCTGATGTCGCTCAATCTGCTGCGTGCACCCGCGAACGAGTCGACGAGGCTCGCCTTTATCGCCCATCTGGAGGAGAGCGCACGGCACGGCGCGGCGCTGGTGCGCCAGCTTCTCGATTTTGCCCGGGGAGCTGACGGCAGCTTCAGCAACACGGACTTGCGTGTCTTCCTGTCCGATTTTTTACCGTTCATCGAATCGAGCCTGCCGAAGTCGATCACCGTGGTAACCCGGATTGTGGGCGAGCCTCCGATTGTCCGCGCCGACGTCACCCAGCTGAAGCAAGTGCTGCTCAACCTCTGCATCAATGCGCGCGATGCGATTGCCACAGTGGGTGGCATTACTCTCTCGCTCGAGCGGGTCGACCTGACTCAGGCGGGTCCATTGCCGGATCCGGAAGCGGTGCCCGGGACTTACGCGGTGCTTTCCGTTTCCGATACGGGAAGCGGCATTCCAGCGACCGAAATCGACCGGATCTTCGATCCGTTCTTCACAACCAAGGAATCGGGAAACGGGACTGGGCTGGGACTGTCGGTCGTCCGGGGCATTGTCAAGGGGCATGGCGGCTACGTGACCGTCGATAGCGAGATGGGCAAGGGCACCGTATTTCGTATATTTTTTCCCGCACACAACCTGCAACGGAAAGCGCGCACCGGTTCTACCGGGGATCCGTTCGGACTGACGCGCAGGCCCGGAATCCTGTTGGTTGACGACGATCCGGCCGTGCGCGCGCTCTTGGAATCTCAACTCACCACCGCGGGCTACCGGGTCCTCGGTGCAGCCGATGGTGCGAGCGGTCTGGAGCTCTTTGTCCGGCATCGTTCGGAGATTGACGCGGTTTTCACGGATCTTCAGATGGCGGTCATGTCGGGTGTAGAATTCATCCGCTGTCTGCGGGAACGGGATCCGGTTTTTCCGATCGTAGCGATCAGCGGGCTCGCCGATAGCGGGCGTTTCGACGAAACGCTGGCGAAGGTCGGAGTCATGCTGCTTCCCAAGCCCATCCGGCGCGAAGTGCTCCTGGCAGCGGCGGCCAAGGCTGTTGGCATCAAGCGCCCAGCGTAGGCAAGGTCGGCAGCGAAGCGCGCGGTCAGGGCGCACCAGCGATGACTCGAAATATCTCGGTCGCGCTGTACGCGCGGCCGCTCGGATCGGTGGCTTCCACCGTCAGGCTGTGGGCGCCGGCGCCGAGGTCGGCTGGCAAGTACGAGCGCCAGAGGTGATAGGAGATGGAGGGGTCGGGGAGGCGCGGGATGGGCCCAGGGAGCGGTCCGGCGTCCTGGGCGAGAAACGCGGCTGCATACGTCGGATCCCAGCCCAAGATTCGGTGGATGGGAACGAATTCACGGCGGTCGATCCGGGCACGCACGGTCCATCCATCGTGCCCGTTGAAAACATTCGCATAGAAGGAGACATAACCCTGGTGGGGCGCGAGGACCGCCGGAGCGTGCACCGTGAGCTGGACTTCGGGGGGCAGGCGCGCCGGCACGTAGTCGAGCAAGAGTTGGTTGCCCCGGATCGTCAGGATCGCTCCCCCGGGAGGGGTTCCGTCTGACTGGGTGGAGAGAGGGATCCCATCGGAGTCCCTCGGGCCTCCCCAGAACCCGCCGCAAGCCGCGGCGACATTGTATTCGTGCAAGGGCTCGGGCCCGTCCCAGCCGTCCGCGAGTCCATGGAATACATGGCGCTGATAGTGGGTATGGCCGGTAAGGAGCAGGACGCGCCGATGCGCTTTCAGCAGCGCGAACAGGCGCGCGCGGTCCGCCGAGCGGAAGGTCTCGAGGTTCGAAGGATCCGGGGAGAAGAGAGGAATGTGGGCCATGACAACGATCCATTCGTCGGGGCCGACCGTTGGAAGGAACTGCTCGAGGAATGCGAACTGATCGGTTCGCAATCCGCCCAGGTAGCGCGGTCCGCCGAGGTAACGAACGTCATTGAGGGCAACGAAACACGCCGGTCCCCAGTGGAAGGCGTAGGTGGACGGTCCATAGGCCGCCTCGAATCCATGCGAGGCGGCGCGGTCTCCTCCCGAGTTGAGATTCAGGTCGTGATTGCCCAGAAGATTGAACCAGGGGACGCCGATTCGCGCGAGCGCGCGGTTCACCTCGGGGTAGAGGTCCTGGCGGTCATAGACGACGTCTCCCAGCGTCACTCCGAAGGCAAACGGCCCGCGGGAGGCGAAGCGATCGGCGATCCCGCGTTCGAGGTATCCGACTTCCTTGGTCGACGCGGGCTGGGGATCGGTGAGGACGAGGGCGCGGAGGTCGTCGGGCTCGGGATTGAGCCGCAGAGCGAAGTCCACGGAATCGGGGCTTGCCGAGCGCTCGGCATAAAAATGCGGCAAATGGAGCGCATTGAAAGGGGGCGCCCACCCGCGCGGCTTGATCACGAAGATTCGATCGTCCGGCCCCCAGGGAATTTCATAGGAGCCATCGGCTCCGGTGAGGACGACGGCGGCGCCGTTCGATACAGCGACGCCTCCGATGCCCGGTTCGCCGGGCTCCATCCGGCCGTTGTCGTTGCGGTCCTCGAATACCCTGCCGCGGGCCAGCCCCTCGGTGGCGAGAACCTGAGGGGGCAGGCCGCCGAGGATAGGGAGCAGGACGGCGATCGCGCGAAAGGGGCTCACGAGGGCGGTGGTTGGCCGTGATGCGCCGCGTTGGCAGCGTAGGATGCGGCGTCCGCCAGCATGGCGTCGATCGTCGCGGCCAGAGGTTCGACGCGCACGAGTCCCGACAGCACCGCCTTGTCTCCGATCGAATTCTCCAGAATGAAGGCCGGCCGCTGGCCGATCTGGTGGGAGTGGAAAGTCTCCGTGCTCGCGCGAACGCGCTCGGCGACAGCGGCCGATTCGGCGGCGCGGCGCAGGCGCGTGGGTGACAGGCGGGTGGCCGCGGCGGCGACCTTGACGGCCTCGGCCATGCCGCCGATTTTTCGGCCATCGCGCACTGCGGCATTTGAGAGCGCCAGCCGCAGGCGGTCGTCCGCAAAACCGAGTTCGCGGCCGGCTTCCGCCACAAGATTGGGAGCGTCGTAGTGGCCCTTGCGGGCTTGTTCAAACCAGCCGGAATTGAGCCGGTAGGGCGAGCGCATGGCCATGCCGCTGCGTCTGTAGAACCACTCGCACTGCTCCCGGGAGACGGGGTAGTCATTCGGCCGCATGAGGGCGATGCGCCAGTCGAAGGTCGCTTGTCCCTCGTAGCGGCGCTTGAGCTCTGCCCAAGCCGGCTCGGCCCAATGGCACCACGAGGAAAGGATCTCCAGGTAAAAGGTAACTTTCATGCGGGAAGGGGAGCGGGAAAAGAACCATCCCTCAACAAGCAAGTCAGGACGAGCTCCTAGGAGAACTTAGGGCCGAGGAGGGACCCACCTCCGCCTGCCCTTGCAAATGGTCAGTCAAACAGCTCTGCTGGCCTTCCATATGAAGATCCTGGGAATCGACATCGGCGGCTCGGCAATCAAGGGCGCGCCGGTTGATACGAAGACGGGCCGCCTTATCGGCGAACGGTTCAAGATCGAGACACCGAAACTCCTTAAGCCGGCTCAAATGGCTTCGGCCGCCGCCGAGATCGCCGAGCATTTCAAATGGAAGGGGCCTGTGGGCATCGGGTTTCCCGGGGTCATTCACGGACCCAAGATACTCACCTCCGCGAACCTCCATAAGAACTTTATCGGCTGTGACGGGATCAAACTGTTCAGCCGCGCGCTCAAGGCGCCGGTGGCGCTGACCAACGATGCGGCCGCTGCCGGAATGGCGGAAATGGCGTTCGGGACCGGCCGTGATTTTGATGGCAAGGTGCTGCTGCTTACTCTGGGCACGGGAGTTGGTTCCGCTCTTTTCTTCCGCGGCGTCGTCTTTCCATGCGAGTTCGGCCACCTGCCTTGGAAGGGGAGCCCGTCGGCGGAGACGCGCGTCGCCGCGTCGGTCAAGAAGCGCAAGGAACTCACTTGGGAGGAATGGGGGGAAGGAGTGGGTGAGTATCTGCAGGTTCTTGAGCGCGTGCTTTGGCCCGAGTTGATTGTGATCGGCGGCGGGGTCAGCGCGAAGCACCGCAAGTTCTTCAAGTATCTGAAGACCCGGGCTCGCGTGGTCCCGGCGGAATTTCTCAATGAGGCGGGAGTCGTCGGGGCGGCGCTTTGGGCCGAACGCGAGATCGAGCGCTAGAGGTCATTGGTCGTGGTCCGGCGGCCATTCGTCGCATGGCGACGCTGATTCGTCGCAATTCAGGCCTTCTGCGCTTGCCTAGTCCGCCACGCGGCGGGATAGAAGCCATCCGCTGTATGAGCCGACGCTGGTTGAAGATCGCCGCCATTGCAGGGGGCTGGGTGCTCCTGGGCGCCGTGCTTTCGACGGAGGTTTATTTCAATCTGCGCGCGCAGATGAAATGGGCGACCTTCACCGATATCGCGCTGTCGCAATTCACACGCGCGGCCATGTGGGCATGCCTCGCGCCCCTGATACTTCGGCTGAGATTTAGGATGCCGCTCAACGCGGGCCATTGGATTGGCGGGGTGTCCTTCCACCTCGCGGCCAGTCTCATCATGATGGCGACCTATTACGTCGGGCGCCTGGTCAGTTACGTATGGATTTTTGACCAGCCATGGTCTGGCCTGAGGCAGGCGATTTGGGATAATTTCTACGGACATAATCTGGTCGACATGGCCTACTATTGGGCGGTCCTTGCCTTCGGCTACGCAGCCGACATTCGCCGCAAATACAGGAGCGAGGAGCTTAGGGCAGCGCAGCTCGAGGCGAGGCTGATCGAGGCCGAGCTCAAAACGCTGCGGGAGCAGCTGCGGCCGCATTTCCTTTTCAACACCCTCAACACCGTCTCGACGCTCGTGCGGGAGCGGCGCAACGACGAGGCCGTCACCGTGCTGGCCCGCCTGGGCTCGCTTCTTCGAATGTCATTGGACCGCAATCGCGAGCCCGAGGGAACCCTTGCCGATGAGATGCAATTCCTTGAGCACTATGTCGACATTCAGCGGGCCCGTTTCCCGGACCGGCTCGATGTGCGGATCGCGATCGAAAAGGAGGCGCTCGCCATCCGAATCCCCCATCTCCTCCTTCAGCCGATCGTCGAGAACGCGATCCTCCACGGGATCGCCCCCAAGGGAACGGGAGGCCGTGTCGATGTCAGCGGCAAGGTTTCCGGAGGCTTTTTGCGGCTTGAGGTGGCCGACGACGGTCCAGGTCTGCCCGATGCCTCGGTGGTGAAGGAAGGGATCGGCTTGGCGAATACGCGGGAGCGACTCGCGAAGGCCTATGGCGCCGCTGGCAGGATGCACTTTCGCCAGCCTCCCGGAGGAGGCCTGGCCGTTGAGATTATTCTACCGTGCGCGCCCTGAGAACCCCTTCCCCGCAGGATAGAATCCGGACGATCATCGTCGACGACGAGCCGGCCTCCCGGCGCGGCCTCAGACTGCTTCTGAGCAGCGATACCGCGATCGAGATCGTTGGGGAGGCTTCCGGGGGCATCGAGGCCGCGGAGCTGATCGCCCGCCTCAGGCCAGACTTGGCTTTTCTCGATGTCCAGATGCCGGGATGCGACGGGTTCGAGACCCTCGCGCGCGTCGGCCCGGAAATGGCCCCCGAGGTCGTGCTCGTCACGGCTTACGACGAGCACGCGTTGCGGGCTTTCGATTTCCACGCGGTCGACTACCTGCTCAAGCCCTTCGACGACGCCCGTTTCGCGTCCGCGCTCGTGCGCGCAAAGGACGCGGTGCGCCGCCGGCGGGAAGACGGCTCCGATGATCGGATGGTGCGGATGATTGAAAGCCTTCGCAAAACCGAGTCGGACCGAATTCTTCTGAAATCTTCGGGGGAAATCATTTTTCTAAAGACTTCAGAGATCGACTGGGTGGAGGCCGAGGGCGACTACGTGAAGTTCCACGTCGGGGGCCGCTCCCATCTCATGCGTGGAACGATGGCCTCGATGGAGGCCAAGCTCGATCCCGCGCGGTTCCTTCGCATCCACCGCTCCACGATCGTCAATGTGGACCGTGTGCGGAAGCTGGCGCCGTCCTTTGCTGGCGAATACGATTTGTTCTTGAGCGACGGCACGCGCCTGCGCGCGAGCCGCGGTTATCACGGGCGCATCGCGGCGCTCCTGGGGCGTATGGAATAGGGGAGCGACTGCGACGGCGACGGCGCGCAGAACACGGCACACCGCTGTTAGTCGCAGATTTTTGATGATTCGTCGCAAATCGGAAACTGCGTGCGCATTTGGCGGGTTGAGTGGGCATGAGCACCCACTCCCGTTTTATTTCCGCTCTCATCCTTTCCATGGCCGCCGCCTCTTGTCCCGCGCTTTCCGCCGCCGCGCCGGCGCCCGTGGCTGTCCTGAGCGGCACCGAACTCCGCGATTCAGGCCTGCGTGATTCGGTCCGCGCACGGGCGTTGATGGGCGCCGGAGTTTGGTCCCGCGTCCTTCGGATCGAGAACCGCGGGCGCACCTTGGTTTATCCGAGCACGGTGTACGCGCTCGCCTTTGAAACGGAGGGTATTCTCTGGTTTTATACCGACTCGAATGGGACGCAAAGCCTGTCGCTGCGGCAGGGTTGCGCATTGCACGACGAGGGAAACCTTGACCCGTTGATCCATGCCTTGGATCCGGGCTTTGGGGCCTGGGCCTTTGTCGCTGAGACCCAAGTGGCTCAGGTCGCGGCCAAGACCGCGCCGGTTGGACCCAAGTTTGAAGCGCTTCCGAATGGATGCTGGATCGAGAGCGTCGCCGCTCTCAACCGGCTTGTCCTCGGCGGAGGTGAGGCTGTCCAGCCCCGTCTTCTTTCGTACTATGTGCGCACGCCGACGGGAGTCATGGGACATACTGTCCTTCTCTTTCTAGCGGGCGGGGCGCTCGAAGCGGTGGATCCGGCGGGCTCTGGGAGGGCGGTCCAAGTGCCTATCGGCGCGGCAGCCAACGCGCTTGCCACCGCCCGTTTCCTTCGAGGTGCGCAGGTCGCCGGCGCGCGGACTCTGGCGCTCGAAAACCGCGGCCATACCAGTCGCGCAGCCAGCCTATACGCCGGGGCGCAGCCTGCTCCCAGGGCGGACTCGCCTGCCGCCGGGTCCTGACCCAACGTAGGCTCGTCCGCTCATCCGCTTGCGGGGCCGTCGGTCCAACTTTGTTGTAACTTTTGGCCGCCGTGGGGTGTTGTTGAGTCATGTTAGCTTCGATTGAACGCCGCGATGTCCGCTTCTGTCGCCAAATTCATGGGTTCCGTCGCAAATCGGGGGCCATTGATCGCAATCCGATTCACCCGATGAAAGAACTCTCCTTTGTCCCTGTTTGCTCGTTGTTGTTGTGTGGCGTGGGGGGGCCGGCAGCGGTCCCCCCGCGCAATTCATTTGGCACCTATGGATTCACCGCCGAACCGGCCGGCGCCGCTCTTGACCCTTCGTTTGGTCTATGAACGCTGCTTCTGTGAATTCATCCGCCCTGACGTCCGGTCAGCCCGCCACGGCCACTGCGGGCCCCGCTGTGGCACGGCGCAAGTCGCGCGGACTCTTTTGGTTCATCATCCTCGGCACCGTGGCTGTAGCCGCGACCGCGACCGTCGGCATGGTGATGCGCCGCGGCGAGGGGAATGGCATTCCGATCACCGTCGAGAAGGCCGTCGTCCGGACGATCACACAGGTCGTGACGGCAACGGGCAAAGTGCAGCCTGAGATCGAGGTGAAGATCTCCCCCGAAGTTTACGGCGAAATCACGGCTCTTCCGTTTCGCGAGGGCGCTTCGGTGAAAAAGGGGGACCTGATGGTGCGCATCAAGCCGGACCTCTACCAAGCCCAGGTCGAACAGCAGACCGCGGCTGTGGCGTCCTACCGCGCGGCCGCCGTTGATAACAAGGCCAAGGTCGTGAAGGCCGCCGCCGATTTGCGCAAATATCAGGACTTGTTCACCCGGAAGCTCGTGTCCGACTCCGACTTCATCACCTACAAGACGAATTTCGATGTGGCCACCGCCGACTATGAGGCCGCCATGGCCAACGTCGATCAGGCCGCCGGTTTGCTGAAGCAGGCGCGCGACGCCCTTTCGAAGACAGTGATCTATTCGCCTATGGACGGCACCGTGAGCTCGCGTTCGAGCGAGGTGGGCGAGCGTGTCGTCGCGACCGGCTCGTTTGCGGGAACCGAGATCATGAGGGTGGCGGACCTCGGCAACATGGAGGTTCGGGTCAAGGTGAACGAGAACGACATTGTTAACGTAAAGGTCGGGGACAGCGCGCGGATCGCGATCGATGCCTATCCCAACCGCACTTTTCTTGGCCTGGTCAAGGAGATCGCGAGTTCGGCCGACAACAATGGAGCGAGCGGCAGCGGTTCCGCCGCGCAGTCCAGCTCCAGCGTTTCCGACGAGGTCACCAATTTCATCGTGAAGATCCGGGTGGCCGATCGCTCGGTGGCGCTTCGGCCCGGTATGAGCGCCACGGCCGACATCGAGACACAGACGGTGAACGGCGCCGTCACCGTTCCCATCCAAAGCGTGACGGTTCGCGCCGATGGCGGCCTCACTCCGGAGGAACTGGAGAAGCGCAATGCCAAGGACGCTCGGGAGAAGTCCGGCAATGATCTCGACGTTAAGTCCGAACGCACCGAAGCCCGGCGCGACCGCGACAAACTTCTCCGCGTGGTCTTTATCAAGACCGGGTCAACGGTTCGCATGCAGTCCGTGGATACCGGAATTGCCGACAACACTTCGATCGAGATTCGCCGCGGGGTGAAGGCGGGCGACGAAGTGGTCGCCGGCAGCTATGCCGCGATCAGCCGCCGCCTCAAGGACGGCGCCGCGGTGCGCATCGAAAAGCCCAAGCCCGAGCCCGCCGAGGCGAAGTGACTGCCGGCCGGCCATGATTCCGCCCCTCGCTCCAGCCGCCGCACGCGAGGTCCGCCCGGTGGGCCCCCTCGTCATAGCGATTGGAGAGGTCACCAAGCTGTACCGAATGGGAAGCGAGACGATTCATGCCCTCCGAGGCGTGTCGATCTCGATCCATCGCAATGAGTATCTTGCGATCATGGGTCCTTCGGGATCGGGCAAATCGACCCTCATGAATATGCTCGGCTGCCTCGATACGCCTACGGACGGCCACTACCAGTTCAACGGCCGTGACGTCGCAGGCATGGCCGACGACGAGCTTGCCGAGATTCGGAACCGCGAGATCGGGTTTGTCTTTCAGACGTTCAATTTGCTCCCGCGCTCCGATGCCCTGCGCAATGTTGAACTGCCCCTGATTTATGCCGGCGTGCCGCCGGCGGAGCGCCGTGAACGGGCGCGGATGGCCCTCGAGAGCGTGGGGCTCGGAAACCGAATTCACCACCGCCCCAATGAGCTTTCCGGCGGCCAGCGCCAGAGGGTCGCAATCGCGCGCGCCTTGGTGAACCGGCCCTCGATCATCCTCGCCGACGAGCCCACGGGCAATCTGGACTCCCGCACCGGCGTCGAAATCATGGCCCTTTTCGAGCAGCTGTACGAACTGGGCAACACCCTGATCGTGGTCACTCATGAAGAGGATGTCGCCCGCCATGCCCGGCGCGTCGTCCGTCTGCGGGACGGCCTCATTGAGAGCGACGGACCGAGCGACTGAGGCGTCCGGACCCGAATCATGAAGCGGGTGCTTTACGAGATCACCGAGTCCGTCCGGATCGCTCTGGCGCAAATCCGCGGAAGCAAGATGCGCTCAGCCCTGACCGCCCTCGGGGTGATCATAGGAATCATAGCGGTGACTCTGATGGGCACCGCGATCCGGGGAATCAACGTCCAGTTCAACAACAGCCTGGCCGTCCTCGGGGACGACATTCTCTACGTCCAAAAATGGCCCTGGCACAACGTCGATGACTGGTGGAATTACGCCAACCGCCGGCCGTTTTACCCGGAGGACGCAGAAGCGCTCAATCGAATCATCGCCTCGACGCCAAATTCCCAGCTCGATGTGGCGGTGCCGGTCGCGGGCCGCTCTTCGACCGTGCGCTCCGGTGACAATCTGGTGAGTGGCGTGGCCACATTCGGCACGACGGCCGACTATGGAAGGCTGATGACTGCGGACTTCCAGACGGGGCGTCTGTTTTCGGAAACGGAGGCCAACAGCGGCCGTCCGGTGTGTGTGCTCGGTTCGGATGTCGCAGAAGCCCTCTTTCCCGGAGGAACGGCTCTGGATCAGACGGTCACCCTGCGGGGCCAGCCGCTCCGAGTCATCGGCGTGATGGCCCGCCAAGGGTCCTTTTTGGGGATCTTCAGTTTCGACAATCAGATCCTCATTCCGCTCAATACCTACCGTCGGCAGTTCAATGTGCGCGGCGGATCGCTCGAAATTCGGGTCAAGCTGCGCGACAAGCTGCATCTCGCCGATGCGGAGGAAGAGCTGACGGGCGCCATGCGCCGCGTTCGCAGGCAGGTGCCGGGCGAGCGGGACAACTTTTCCATCAATCAGCAGGACGCTTTCAAGGAGCAGCTGGGACCCCTCAAGGAGGGCATGGCCTTCGCCGGACTGTTCATCACGGGACTGGCGCTCTTTGTCGGCGCCATAGGTATCATGAATATCACCTTCGTGAGCGTGAAGGAGCGAACGCGCGAGATTGGAACGCGCAAGGCACTTGGCGCCCGCCGGCGCACGATCCTCTTTCAGTTCCTGGTCGAGGCCGTCGCGATTTGCGTGGTGGGAGGGACGATCGGGCTCTCCCTGACCTTCGTGGCCTGTACTGCCGCGCAGCATGCGATGCCCAACCTTCCCATCCAGGTATCCTGGACATTGGTCGCATCGGCGTTGGTGGCCTCGGTGGTTACTGGAATTGTCTCCGGATTTCTTCCCGCCCTGGGAGCCTCTCGGCTCGATCCCGTAGTCGCCCTTCGCTATGAATGAGATTCTCAGGATGGCGCTCGATTCGCTGGGCGTGAACAAGCTGCGTTCATTCCTGACCATGGCAGGGATCGCGATTGGCGTCTTCTCCGTGATTGGTGTGATGACGGCTGTTTCGGCCATGCGGGGTTCGATTGAGACGGGGCTCAGCTTTCTGGGGGTGAATATGTTCCAATTCGCCAAAGTGCCGAACGGCATTCAGGTCGGCGGCAACAACCAGCACAAATATGACGCGCGCCGAAACCTCACCTTCGGGCAGGCTCAGCGCTATGCCCATTTGATGGAGGGCACCGCGGACGTCGTGTGCCTGAAGGTGTTCGAGAACACCAGCCCGGTCCAGGCCGTCTATGGAGGCCGGAAAACCAACCCCGGAGTCACCTTTCTCGGAAGCAACGAGTATTTTCTCACCTCGAATCAATT
>Ga0302325_10003791_pt1 | contig 35332 bp, 34 predicted proteins | sample Palsa_T0_2_FD_201948 | JGI IMG/M metagenome (GOLD analysis project Ga0302325, IMG submission 201948) | Peat permafrost microbial communities from Stordalen Mire near Abisko, Sweden - Palsa_T0_2 | ecosystem: Environmental > Terrestrial > Soil > Palsa > Peat permafrost | place: Sweden: Abisko...
ACGGGGCCTGTTTCCCACGCCGAAGGAAATTGACCTGGATTGTTCCTGCCCGGACTGGGCGGACTTGTGCAAGCATGTGGCCGCGTCCCTTTACGGCGTAGGGGCCAAGCTCGACCAAAACCCCACACTGCTTTTTCTGCTCCGTGGCGTGGATGCCGCCGACCTGATCAGCAAAGCTTCCGCCGCCGAAGCCGTGCGCCAGACTGCCGCGACGGCGGGTGGCGCTCCCGTCATGAGCGAAACCGAGGTGGCCGATGTTTTTGGCATCGAATTGGCGCCAGTATCCGCGTCACCTGTGTCCACGGTTGAATTACCCGCTTCGCCGTCTCCAACTCCAGCTCCGGCTCCGACTCGGGTGCCCAAGCGGAAAGCTTCGCGGAAACAAAAGGTCCAACGAAGGTTGAGTTCGGCAGCGCGTGCCCGGATTGCAGCCGCCATGAAAGCGCGGTGGGCGAAATTGTCACGAACACCCAAAGCAAAGGTGGCAAAGAAATGAAACACACCAAATGGCTGGCCCCCTCTACAGCAACTTCCACGAGCGCGTCGAACGGGCGGCCGAGGCGGCCTTGATACGAAGCGGCACCATCGGCCCGCTGGAACTGTTCCAGGAGATGAGCCTGCTGCAGGCGGTTCACGTCGAAAGCTGGCGCAAAGGCGACGAACATTACCGGGTGCTCCAACCGTGGATTCAGGTTGGACCGGAGAAGTTTCAAAAGGCCATTTTCCATTTCCGAGAGTGGGTGAAACAGCGCGGCTTGCGCGCAATCGAAGCCGCCCACACGCGCCGTGGGCCGAGTGGCATCGAACCATTGCGTGTCACCGAAGATGGCGATCCGGCATGGGAGAAGTTCTATCGCACGTACTACATGCCGGCCGATTTGCCGGAGAAGAAAACCGCGCGGCTGACCGCCAAATTAAACCGGCCGCCCGAGTTGGTGGTGTTTGAGAAAGTTGGCGACAAGGGCAACTGTATCGAGTGCGGCGCGGATCTGCTCACAGGAAATTTCCTGTTGATGGAGAAAGGCCAGCCTCTTTGTCTCACCTGCGCCGACCTGGACCGATTGGTGTTTCTTCCCGCAGGTGACACGGCGTTGTCGCGGCGGGCGCGCAAGCACAGTTCGCTTGCGGCGGTGGTGGTGCGATTCAACCGGGCGCGCAAACGGTACGAACGGCAAGGTCTGCTGGTGACCAACGAAGCCTTGGCCAAAGCCGAGGAGGAATGCGCCGACGACGCACCCGCCCGCGCCGCTGCCCGCGGCCGCGCGGCGCTCTCACGCCAGGACGACGACCGCGAATTTGTGGCCGCCCTGGCCCAGGCGATTTTGCAGCGACACCCCGGTTGCCCGAGCGAAGAAGCCCGCAGAATTGCTGAGCACGCAGGCCGACGCAGCAGTGGTCGAGTGGGTCGATCCGCCGCCGGACGCGCGCTGGATGCGTCAGCGGTGGACCTTGCCGTGATTGCTCACATCCGCCATATGCACACAAATTATGATGAGCTGTTGATGCGCGGCACAGAGCGGCTTGACGCCCGCGCACGGGTGCGGGATGGGATCGCGCGCGTCCTTGCGGAATGGTCGGGCGAATGAACAATCAAAACTTGCACCAGTGCAGATGCCAACATATTTGGAGGCCGACAAGCCCAAACCGAAGAAGCGCTGCCGTGTCATAAAGAAATGAACCCCGATAACAAATCAAAAGGCTGGACCGACATCCCCGAAAAACTGCTGAAAATCTCTGCCGAGATCGCGGTGCGCGGCAATGCAAATCTTACCCGGCTGACCATCCTGAAGAAGTGGTTTGGTCACACCGGGCGGCTGCCTCCGTTCGCCATCTGGGTGGCGAGCCGGGCCATCTCGGGCAAGGGCAAAACCGGGGTTGAAGCGGCCGCTCTTTTCCGCCAGGCTCGGACACTGTTGGCCAGGGTGAACCCATACGCACCCAAAGTGGATCGTAAATTGGCAAAGGTGCTGCACGATTGCCTTCAGACGTTCCAAAATGAATACAAAAACCAGCAATGGGGACCGGTTCGCATCATCCATAACTGGGACCTCCTGCTCGTGGAGCAGGCGCTGGCCATCTACCTCTGGTACTCTGACTCGCCCGCACACGGCTACAAACTGGCGGCGGATTATTGCCAGCATTACGATTCCCGCTGCGGCAACGGCCTGAACGGACCCAGCCGCACGAAAATTGAAGATCTGGCCCGCTTCGTGTACAAGCTGGAAGAAATGCAAGAAACCCACCCATGAGCAGCCCAAGAATGGCAGCAAATTCAATGAAACCACCCTACACCTCGCGGCAAGGCCAGTTCCTGGCCTACATAAACCACTACCTCACTCTGCACGGACGTCCGCCGGCGGAGGCGGAGATGATGCAATTCTTCCAGGTTACACCTCCGAGCGTGCATCAAATGATTCTGACCCTGGAGCGTCGCGGGTTGATTTCTCGCGTGCCGGGCCACGCGCGAAGCATCGCGCTGCGCCTTCCCTCCGAAGAACTGCCATCGTTGCACGGCGCCGCGGCGACTGCCACAATCCACCCTCCTCCGCCCAAAACCGGGAACCACCCGCCCACAGACACGGAAACCGTCTTGCTGAGTTTCGGAAAAACCCAACTCGAGCACTGGTTCAACTACAACGCCCACAACCCCCTCGACGACTCCGAGTTTGTTCCCTTGCTTGATATGCTCATCGACTCTTTCGCCCACGCCGGCTTGAGTGCCACCGCAGTCGAACAATTGCGCCGCCATGCCTGCGACCTATTCCACCGCTATTGCCAGCAAGCCGCACCTGAGACCACCTTTGAAGAAAATGCCAAGATCATGTTTAGCTATTTGCCTCCTCCCCTGCGGTCTCGTTGGCAGGAGTCGCTCGCCTGATTTGCCTTTTGCAAAGACGGGGAATAACTATGGCCGTATGCAATTGACCATTTCATCATCCCGGGATGCCGCTGATGACCGATTGTGGTTCAACCGGCAAACCGGTCAGTGGGGTGGCTCGTGGTCGCCGCCTGCGGTTTCCCCGGCTTTCCGCGAAGGCGTGAATGTCCTTTTCACCGGAACGGAGAAAATCCAGAAAGTCAACGCCCATGTATTTGCAGGTTTGGCAGACGCTCAATAGAATCAGATACTCTCGAATGCCTTTCTCGGTGGACGAGCCTCCGATGACATCCCGAAGCCTTGCAAACGCTTTAATCGCGTGCTCGGCGTTGTTGTTGTTCCAGGGAATACCATCGTAATCGAGGAAGGTGAAGAGCTTGTCGCGGTTCTTCTCGAAGCGCTCCACGCAAGTCAACGCCGCTGGACTGTGGTAATCACGCACGACAACTTCGCGATAGAAGCGAGTTACCGCAACGCCGTGCTTTCGCAAGAAGCGCCTCTTCAGGCCGCGACGGTCAACATCCTCGACGATGGTTTTCAGAAGCTGGCCGAAGCTCGTGACAATGTGCTTCATTTCCTCGTCATAGGGGTTGTCCAGCATTGCGCCGTTCAAATCCCTTACAAGATGAATAAGGCACTTCTGTTGTGGACAATCGAATGAGTCATAGACAGCGTAAAAGTCTGAGACGAGCACTCCATTGAATCCACGGAGCGTCGTCTGTGCTAATTCGCCTTCGCGGCTGTCCGAATACAGATAGGCTACCTCGTGAATGTTCGTGAAGACCCAAACGTAGGCGCTTTTGCCTTTGATGTTCGCGTGAGTTTCGTCGGCATGCACCAAATTTCCCGAGGTGATCCGCTTCAAGATTTGTTGGTGTGTTTGGCTGTAGTAATCAGCCATCCGATCTTTGAGGAATGCAAATGTACCTGTATTCAGGGCAAGCCCAAATAGCCTGCTCAGGCTTTGGGCTGCGACGTGCATTGGAATACCGAGTTCTATAACGTGGTAAAAGAAATATGCAAGCAGGCTCGTGCCGTATTTGCGGCGCTTGCCCGGTCTAAGCAGTCTATCATCGACGCCAAATGTGGCTTTGCACTTCGAGCACCAATACGGCTGGTACTCATAGCGAATGATTCGCCGCTTCACACTAAACCGGCCGAAAACGACTTCTTGTACAATCCTCGACCGAACGGTTTTATGCTTGCTCCCCTTCCGCTGGCAACGTGGGCATTTGGTCGAGGCGTGCTCCTTGATTACTTTGTCAACGCGCCACACGCTTTTCGGAGTTGCTTTGGCTTTCCGTCGTGCGCGTTTCAGTTGCTTGCTCGACCTCACATAGATTCTGTCGCGCTGATAATCCCAGTGTGCGGCGTTAGTGACGAATTCCAACTCGCTCAATGGACTTGAAAACTCGCGCCATTTGTTAACGAGCGGGTGCTTCAAGTCGTCCGTCCGGACGACACCTGTTTCCTTGGTTTCAACGGCATCTGGTCGTACGTTGCGGTCCGCGAGGCGAGAGACTGTTCGTTCGACTAACCCAAGTGCTTCGCAGTCCTCGGCGTTGTAGGTGATCAGCTTTTCCTTCATAGCGGGATCTCTTGAGCCGTTCCAACTATGCCGCCAGATCACTGAACGAGACCCCGAAGCATCTGCTTCTGACCACTTGAATCCAAGTGCCCCGGCGATTTCTTTGAGACCGTTCGAGAAGGTTGGGAAGTAAACTTGGGCATAAATAGTGGAAAGCAAGTTGACAGGGTGTTCAATCGCACGGGCTACTCCTGCCGCATTGCCTAAAGGGCCACCGAATCGGGCGCACATCCGATGCAAGAAGGTCGTTTCATAACTCCCGTAGTGGATCAGCACCGGCTTCTCAACGGTTTCGAGGATGCCCAGGAATTCCCGCCAAATCTTTCCCTCGTCCTCGACGCTGTCTGCCCATAGGCTGTGCTTAACAGCCGACTCGCCGTTTCCAATACGCACGCCGAGGAGGTAATAAAAATCGTGGTCTGGCAGGCCTTCGACATCCAGATAAACGGGCATGCCTTCGATGTGGAGTTCCGGGCTGCCGACGATGTAGATTTTCTTTTCCCGAATCGCCAGCGCCTTCAGCGAGTGGTGATGCTTCTCTTTTTTGTCACGTAGCTTTTTGGGGCGGCGACGCGGACGGAACGTGTAGGAAAGTTGCGTAACGGTGAAGATGCCCTTGCTGTTGTATTCCTTACGTTCGTCCTCCTTCATCCCGGCCAGCAGGCTGAGGTCGTCCTTCTCGACCGCGAGCTTCCTGCAACGCGCCTGGAACTCGCACTCGGCGCAGTGCCGGTTCAGGACGAGGTCGGGTGGGGCCGGGTTGGACAGCAGTATGGCAATTCTATCCAGTCGTTTCCGCACTTCGCCGGTCAAGGCCGAAGCTTTCACTTTCAGCGTGGCGTGGTTGTCGCCATGAATGATTTTGCCGAGGCTGACTTCGCGTCCGAGTATTTCGGAGAGCACAATCGCATCGAACCCCAGCAGCAGCTTTTCGTCTTTGCCGAGTTTGTTGGTGAACACAAAACGGATGGGGATCAACCGGGCTGATTTGCCCCGGCCTTCCGGAGCGACACGCTCAACTGCCTGAAGACTCGTTTCGAGATTCTTGGATGTCGCAACAGCAATGTCGAATCCCAGCCGCCACTTGGATGTTTTGAGGCTTTCCTGGGCGGGCGCGATGGCGCACTTGTCTTGCGGCACTTCGGATCGCAAGCGTTCGATTGCGGTGTCGCGGTATGAGTCATTTTGGCGTTGCCCCCATTCGGCATAAGGATTGCCGGTCGCTGGTTCGCCGGTGAATCTGAGCCAGCATTTGGTCGGGCATTTGATGTGGGCATGAAAAAGCGATGGAGTGATTTTCATAAATGGAAATTACTCTACGATGATCGTTTTGGCTTTGACAATGCGCGCGGCCATCGCCGCCGCCAGACCAGCCAAGCCGGCGCCAAAAACGGCGACGCTTGATCCGGCGCGAACCGCGAGTGAGTTCATCACGGTGCCGGCACCCGTCTGTAGCCAGCAACCCAACGGCGCCAGCAATTCCAGCGGAAGTGCGTTGGGAGCTTTCACCAGATTGCGCACGGCAGCTAGGGTGTGGCCGGCAAACGATGATTGGCCAAAGAAGTGACCACGCACGCCGCCGCGTAGCGCATCGGTTCCGTCCAAACAGGCGAAACCAAAGTTCGCCTCCCAGAACCGCTGGCAGCCCGCTGAGTGACCACTCCTGCAAAGTCGGCAGCGCCCACAGAATTGGTATGAGAACCTCCATGCGCCAGTGGCGGACGCGATTTTTGTGGCAGAACCCGGCGGACGGACGATTGACGTCTATTCTGCCAGGAGCCCGATACTGGACTATTCGGAGGAGGAACATCACATTCATTAGCCATAACATTACGTTCTCGCGGGCCGAACCAAAAATGGACGCGAAGGACAACGAATGCTATATTCTTTATAGAGCTTTGAGTTTATGTGGCTGTGCCCAATTAACCTGACTAACAAAAGTGACGTTCGATACGTGCCGATGGGAAAAGGTTTGATGCCCACTCCATGGGTGCTACCATCAGACGGTGGCTGCATTTGGAGCGAGCGTCTGGTTTTGCAACAATTTGCAACGGCTTTGATGCGCCAGTACACTTTTTGATGCGAAATGCCGGTCGAACACGAAATTTGTAACGCTGTAAACCACAGCAGCTTAGGAACTTATGAAAAGACAGCCGCATGATTCGAATCCCTTCGCTCGCTCCATTTTTTATCTCGGAAGCCCCTAAACCCGATAGGGCTGCTCGTCATCTGGTTCCTTCCAGAAACCAAGGGACAGCCGCTGCCTGAATAGCGCGGCGCGCGTTCATCGCTTGGGCGCGGCGATGTTGACGAAGTTCTTTGCCGGCTCGCCGCTCAAGAGCCGATCAAGGTCACTCGAAACCGCTTCAAAGGCGCGCGCTTGGGCTTCAACCGTGAAAGCGCCAATGTGCGGCGCCAGAATGACATTCTCCAGCTCTTCAAAGCCGGATTGCGCGGCGGGGGGCTCCTTCTCGCGCACGTCCAGCGCCGCGCCGCCGAGTCGCCCCGAGCGCAAGGCTTCCAACAGGGCTGTCTCGTCCACCAAGCCGCCGCGTGAAGTGTTGATGAAAAAGGCGCCGGGCTTCATCAGCGCAAAGGCTCTCTTGTTAAACATGTGCCGGGTCTCCGCCGTCAACGATGCCCCAACCCGCAACTTCGGCAATTTGGGCCGCGTCGGCAGTGTCAATAAATAGTTTCATGGATTCATGATCTTAAACTGTCCCGTCGCGCCGCGCGGCGGTCGCAGGTGGGATTTTTTCTCCGTTCTCATTCTGAATCGGCGGACATCCTATCCTCGTTTGTTGCAAAATGCCGGCAGAAGGTCCTTCCTATATGGCAGCTCTCCTCACAATCGCCACCCATTAAGCATCGGGCGCGTCAGCATGGCGTTGGCTTCCTCATCGTTGGTGAAGCGTTCCCGCAACGGGTCCCAATGGAAGACCTTTTTCTTGCCCAGGCGCACGGCGATGTTCCCCAGGTGACACACACTGGCGCTACGATGGCCGACTTCCACTGGCGCCACCGGTTCGCGGCGGCTCTTGACGCATTCCAGAAAGTTGCCCACGTGATCGTCGCTTCGATAGAGCGGTTGGTCGGTCGGACCCAGCTCCACTTTCTTGAGCGACTCCGGAGTCGCGAAAAAGCCGCCGTAACCGGTTTGGATCATGCCTTCAGTGCCTTCGAAACGAGCGCCCACCGAGGATTTGTCCATCTCGCACACCAATTCCACGCCATTGGCGTAACGGCAGCGAAATTTCGTTTCTGTGGCCGCGTTGAAAAGGCTGCCCTCAGGCAGGAACTTGGCTTCGAGCAACTCGACTTCCACCGGGCCGGTGTTGTCCGTGCCCATGGCCCACTGCGCCATATCCAGGGAATGCGCGCCGAAATTGGTCACTTGTCCGCCGGAATAATCGTAATTGAACCGGAATCGGTAAAGACATCGGTCTTTATGATAAGGCGCGACGGGAGCCGGTCCCAACCATCGCTGGTAGTCGAATCCATCGGGCACCGGCATAGCCTGCCAGCCGGGGCCGGGACCGACCTTGTTATGGTAACCAACAAAGGCCGTGATCTTCTTCAATTGTCCGATCCGCCCGTTGCGCACCAGTTCGCAGGCGTGCCGGGTTTGGGCGCGCGACCGCTCATGGCTGCCGGTTTGCAAAATCCGTTTGTGCTGCCGCACCGCCTTCACCATCTGCCGGCCTTGCTCGATCGTCAACGACAAGGGTTTTTCGCAATAAATATCCTTGCCCGCCTGACAGGCCATCACCGTCATAAGCGCATGCCAATGGTCGGGGACAACGATCGTGACCACGTCAATGTCTTTTCGCTTCAGCACCTCGCGGAAATCGCTGTAGATGTCGCAACCCTTGAAAAGGCCGGAGCGGGCGCCTTTGGCGTAGTGCTGGTTAACGGCTTTTTGGGCCGGCTCGCGCCCGAGGAACTGGTCCTCATCCCGGTAACCAAAACTGGCGCGGTTCACATCGCAGACCGCCACAACCTGGGCATTTTCGTGCTGGAGAAATTGGTTGAGAATGTTGAAGCCCTGGTTGCCGGTCCCGATGCAACCTACTGTAATGCGGTTGCTCGGCGCATTGGCCCCTTGAACTGTTGCGTTAAGTACGTTGGGAATGCCCGCCGACGCAACGAGTGCGGTCGCCGCTCTGCCGGCAGTGCCGAGGAACTGCCGCCGATTAAGGTGATGCTGTCGTGTCACACTCATTTGATTTTGTAGCCGTTCGTCCTCAGATTGTCAAATATTGTGAATTTGGCGCTCTCTCCTGATTTTTGTATTGAATTGCCCGCAGCCCACAAGGAAAATGCCGCCATGAACAAAGCCGCCAGCTCATCAACGTCCCCCACCCCGCCGGTCCCGCAACGCTTGATGTCCCTGGACGCGCTGCGCGGTTTCGACATGTTTTGGATCGCCGCCGCCGAGCCGCTGGTCGCCGCCTTGAACAAAATGGCCCAGGCCGGCGGTCATAGCGGCGGATTCTCGCTCATCGGCCTGGTGGCCAACCAGTTGGAACACGCGGAATGGCAGGGGTTTCATTTTGAGGACTTCATTTTTCCGCTTTTCGTGTTTATGGCGGGCATGTCCATCGTTTTCTCGCTCAGAAAGACCATCGAGCGGGAAGGCCGCGCGGCGGCGGTCCGGCGAGTCCTGCGGCGCGGCATATTGCTCTACCTTCTCGGGATTTTTACCTACGGCGGCTTCTCGGACCCGTGGCCGCATATCCGGTTGATGGGGGTGCTGCAACGCATTGGCCTCTGCTACCTGTTCGCCGGCCTGATTTTCTGTTTCTGCAATCTGCGGGCGATGATCGCCATCGCCGCGGGATTGTTGATCGGTTACTGGGCGCTGCTCATGTTTGTTCCGATTCGGAATATTCAATTGGACAAGGTGGCTCTGGCGAAATTGGCCGCCCAACGCCACATGGCCGACAACGCGAAGGAACTGTTCTATAGCACGACCGAGCGGGTCACGGGCCGGTTCGAGCCGGGGTTGAATGTTCCCAACCACTTTGATTTTCAATACCTGCCCGGATACAGATGGGACAACTATTATGATCCCGAAGGATACCTGAGCACGTTCCCGGCGATCGTCACCTGTCTGTTGGGCGTCTTCGCGGCGTTGCTGCTGCTCAATCCTTCGCGCAACGACCCGCAGAAGGTCATCGCTCTCCTGGCAGGCGGATTGGTGCTGGCGGCCCTGGGCTGGGCCTGGGGCGCGCAATTCCCCGTGATCAAGAAAATATGGACTTCCTCCTACGTCCTGGTCGCGGGCGGTTACAGCGCGGTGATCCTGGGGGTCTTTTACCTCGTGGTGGATATGTGGAAATGGCAGTGGTGGTGTCAGCCGTTTGTGTGGATGGGCATGAACTCAATCACCATCTACGTGACCGACAACATCCTGGGTGGATTCGACAAGCTGGCCGCCCGGTTTGTCGGCGGAGACATCAACGCGTGGTTCAACGCTCGTCTTGTCGGCAGCGGAGACCTTTTGAGCGCCCTGGTGGAGATGGCTCTCTCCTTCTGGTTCGTCCATTTCCTTTACCGCAGAAAGATCTTTCTGCGCCTGTGAAGAGCATGATGGGCGGCATGAGCGCCACTGTCAATAATATAGTGCGCTTCAATGCGACTAATAGGAAGGATCCAGCGCCCAGGCCGGAGAGGATTTGGTCAAAAGGGGCCATGTCACCTCATTGTGGGGCTGATTGTCGTTGTTCCAACGATGCCGCCAAGGGGCATTCTCGACGGAGCTGATAACATCATTCCGTGTCGCGATTTCCGCGTGGCCATCGCAAAACGCAATATCAGTCTTATAGTTGTGGCGGTTGGAAGGCAATTGCCCGTTATCGTCTCCTGAAGTAGTATCGGTCGGGTCCAGGTTTGCTTCCCATTGTCCGCCTGCGGCGGCGCGGCTGTCCGCCTGACAGATCATTTGTGCCGGCGCCACCACAGTTGTATCCTTTAGCGGCCCTTGGTACCAGCCGCCATTGATGTCGCCTCCCAGCCCAAGTTGAGGCTTGTTAGCGAGATTCAGCCCCCAATCGTTGTAACCAATGGAAAAGCGGCTGCCCGGGGTAGTGCTATTGACCATCCAAGGGCTAGGGTTGCCATACATGTCTGTTCCACCAAGAGTCTTGTTTATATTTGTATCCCAAGCAGCCTCCGGCGGGGCGGCTGGACAGCAGAAGACCATCCGGTTGTTGGCGGTATAAGTCAATATCCGCTGCATCCAAACATAGCAGCCATGATCTGCGTCGTAGTCTCCGGGATAGGCCTTGTTGTCAACGACATACAATGCAATTCCGAGGCCAAGTTCCCGCAGATTGTTGATGCAAGAAGTCTGTTTGGCTTGGGCCTTGGCCCGAGCCAAGGCGGGCAGCAGCATCGCCGCAAGAATGGCGATGATGGCGATGACTACCAGCAACTCTATCAACGTAAAGGCTGCCTTTCCGGGCTGAACTAATGATCTGTGCTGCATAATTAATCCGGCTTGGCGGAGTCCGCAAGCGAACACAGTTCCAAAGCTGGTCTCCGCCATTGCTGTTTCAGATGCTCGCATAATCCGCCATGAATGTCAAACGCCTTTTCGGATGAAAATCGGCAGGAGACGCACGACACTTTGAACAGGAGGCAACAGAGGAAACGGAGAGATGGACAATGGGAACTGACGCTCTGTTCTCTCTGTTTTCTCCTGTTCAAAACATCTTGTTCCAAAACCAACCTTCCACGGCCTGGCACGGCGCGCAGGCCCAAACCAAGACCATGCCGGAAGGAAAAGGTGCGCGCAGAGGCGCAGAGGTCGCGGAGAAGGACTGCATGGCGGACCTTCTTTCCTGTTTTTTCTCTGCGCTCTCTGCGCCCTCTGCGCGAAAAAAAATCCTCGCGACCATGCGTGATTCTGACGGATTGCAGTGCAAAGAACGCATAACTAAGAACTTGGAGTGTTTGTTTTCTTTGTGATCTTTCGCGTTCTTTTGCGGCCAATTCATCTTTGGTAGCGGCTGGCCGCGCTGGGCCTCTGCGCGAGTATTTCCGGTACGGGCTGGCAAAGAGATTCTGTATCCCATATTGCTGATGGCGATGAGAATCTGCGTTGCGCTCCTTTTACTGGCGCTCAATTGGCCTCATGCTCGGAGTGAGGAAGCCTGCGCTTGCGACGCCGACCGCAGCCCGGCCGACAGCAAGCCCCCCTTGCTCCTCGCGAATGCGAAGCGCGCATTCATGATCCAGAACCGCTACCTCAACCTCCCCATTAAGAACGGCGCTCCCAAACGCAAGGTCACCACTCTGGTGGATGGCCGTGTGGAAGTTAAGAATGACATCGGGCTGGCTGACGCTGATCCAGATTGGTGGGCGTTCATGGACGTCAGTGCGTGGCGCGGCAAGACCCTTACGCTTGAGGTGGACGAGCTGCCCGAGCACTCGACGGCGCTGAGTTCAGTGGAACAGAGCGATTCGATCAGAGGCGCCGAAGACCTTTACCGCGAGCCGTTGCGCGGACAGTTCCATTTCTCCTCACGCCGGGGCTGGAACAACGACCCTAACGGCCTGTCTTTCTTTAACGGCGAGTATCACCTCTTTTATCAGCATAATCCCTACGGTTGGGACTGGGGCAACATGCACTGGGGCCACGCCGTCAGCCCCGACTTGGTCCACTGGCGTGAGATCGGCGACGCGCTCGCCCCGGATGACTTCGGCCCGATGTTCAGCGGCAGCGCCGTGGTGGATTGGCAGAACACCAGCGGCCTCGGCCACCCGGGCCAACCGGCGCAAGTGCTCATTTATGCGGCCGCCGGCAATCCCGCCGTCCAGTGCATCGCCTCCAGCGCCGATGGCCGCACCTACACCAAGTTCAGCGGCAATCCGGTAGTGCGGCAAATCACCCCTGGCAACCGTGACCCGAAAGTCTTTTGGCACGAGCCTTCCAAGAAGTGGGTCATGGCGCTCTACGTGGAGCCGAACGGCGTTCATACGATCCAATTCCTGAGTTCGCCCAACCTCAAGGACTGGACCGTGATGAGCCGCATCGAGGGTTTCTTCGAGTGTCCGGATTTCTTCGAGCTACCCGTGGATGGCGAGGCCTCGAACAAGAAATGGGTCCTCACCGCCGCGAGCAGCGAATACATGGTTGGCCGCTTCGATGGCGCGACGTTCACTCCGGAGACCTCAAAATTGCCCGGCCAGCGCGGAAGCGGGTTCTACGCCGCGCAGACCTTCAGCGACATCCCGGCGAACGATGGCCGCCGCATTCAGATTGGCTGGCTCCAAACGGCGACGCCAGGCATGCCGTTCAACCAGTCCATGACCATTCCGCTGGAGTTAAACCTCATCGGCACGCCGGAAGGCCCGCGCCTGACTTGGAAGCCGGTAAAGGAACTGCAATCGCTTCGGATTCGTCCGTGGAGTTTCGCGCCCGCGATGCTGAATCCTCAGAGCGCCAACCTGCTGGCTGAGGTCAAGGCAGAACTGGTGGAGTTGCAGGCCGATTTCGAGCCGGGCGACGCGAGTGAAGTGATCTTTAATGTGCGTGGCGCCACTATTGTCTATGACGCGAAGAAGCAAGAACTGGCCGTGAACAACCATCGCGCACCGGTGCCGTTGCGCGGAGGCAGACAGCAATTGCGCATCTATTGCGACCGCACGGCGCTGGAAGTCTTCGCCAGCGGCGGCTTGACTTACGTGCCGGCGCCCTTCACGCCGAACGCCAGTGACCTCACCCTCAGTGTCCGTGTCCAAGGCGGCAGCGCCAGGATCACGGCGCTGGAGGTTTACCAACTAAAGTCGGCGTGGCAGTAGATTCGGGCTTCAGGCGCATAACAATAGCCCGTTGATGGCAAGAAACCTGCTATTCCCCTCCTCGTTATGTGTTTAGCTGTTTTGCCGCCTGTCGTAAGCAATGTGAAGTTCGATTATTTTGACATTATTGCCATTATCTGGCTCATAATTGGACTGTTTTGGGGACGTAAGAGGGGTATGTCGCAAGAATTATTGCCGCTGTTGCAGTGGATCGGCATCGTTTTGGTGGCAGGGTTGCTGCATGGGCCTTTGGGCCTTCTCATCCACCAAAATTCATTCCTCTCCCTGCTCTGGTCCAATATTGCGGCTTATCTGCTGCTCGCTGGCATCGTCCATCTGATCTACGTTTTGTTCAAACCGGTGTTCACCGTGAAACTGGTGGAAAAGAATCCCTTTGGCCGCGCGGAGTTCTACCTCGGCATGACGGCGGGCGCGGTGCGTTTCGCCTGCATGCTTTTGGCCGGCATGGCCCTGATGAATTCGCGCGTTGAAACGGAGGCCGAATTGGCCAAGACCGAAAAATTTCAAAAAGACAATTTCTCGGACATCCGCTTTCCCACTTACGGCCAATTCCAGCAGGACGTGCTGTTCAAGTCCCTGTCGGGCAACTTGGTTCGATCCAATCTCCCGTCCATACTTATTGCCTCGGTGGCCCCCGCTCCATTGCTTCACGGGGAAACTAACGCGCCGAAAAACAACAAGATGATCGCGGAAATTCCCATCCAGCCCGCCAAGAAATAAGCATCATTCCCTTGCAGTTTCCGGCGAGACCTCATTTGGCAACCGCTGGCGTGCTCGGCGAAGCGTTCGTTCCATAAGCCAACCGCGCCCGCTCCGCATCAAGTGCGCTGACGCCGTTATCCGTCCATTGGCCGATGACGCCGTCATACTTTTTGTCCACGGGTTCAATCACCGCGCACGGGCTGCTGCCGATGCCGTCCTTGCATTGATCCTCGCACTTAGAAGCCCAGCAAATGCGGTAGTGCATGATGGAGCGGTAATCGTAGGGCAGGCTGCTGACCAACCAGTTTGTCTTGGGAATCCAATCGTAATCCTCCGCGCGGCCGGGCTTGATGTTTTCGTAATGGATGGTGACAAACTGGTCGCGGTCCCATCGCTCTTGCTCGTGAAAAAAACCGAGGACGTGGCCCAGTTCGTGCGCGGGCATCCATTCCTTCTGGTCCCACCAGAACGCGGTGATATTGATGTCGTTGCGGACGCCTTTCTTGAATCCCACCTCACTGGTGTTGTTGCCGGCGTTGGTCTTGCCCGTGAAATTGATATATTCCACTTCTGTCGTGCGCGGAATGAATTTTATGCTCGCCCCGGTCTCCATCCACCGCTGCATCCCTCGCAGGGCCATGCTTTGCTGGGCCGGGGTCAGCTTGGAAATGTCATAAGGAATGACGCCGCCCGGCCAGGGCTGCGGTCGCTCTGAATTGACCTGAATATGCGTCGGATCCGAATCAGCGCAAACCGGCCACGGCCGCAAAGCGAGCAGGACGACGGCGCCCAAAGCTGCCGGCAAAAAACGAAGGAAGATTCGCATCACCCATTCAAGCACGCCATTACCCGCTAAGGCAAAAAAAATTTGTCCGCGCCCGCGCCCATTTTCAGCGATGTTTTTCGAGTTTGACAAACTCAGCGAATGAATACAAATTGTATGCGTGCGGATTCTTAAGGAAAAGTTCCTCCGCGAGGCTGCGGAGCAATATCCGAAAGCCGCCAAATATTTGACTGCATGGACGGCGCATGTGCGAGCCGCTGCGTGGCGAAACATGGCCGAAGTGCGTGGTTCCTACGGAAGCGCGGACATTGTCCATGTCCGTAGCGGAAGGCCGGTGATCGTATTCAATGTCTGCGGCAACCAGTACCGGCTGATTGTGGCCATGCACTTTAACAAGCAGATGGCGTACACCCTTCGCTTTCTGACGCATAGCGAGTACGGCCGCGACGATTGGAAAAATGAGTTATGAAACAAAAGACAAAACTACGCTTTCACGATTTGCCGAAGGACTATGCCGCCCTTTGCGGTGTGTTCCTGCCGCGCCCGATTCACGATGCCGTGGACTACGCGAACATGGTGGAAGTGACCGACGCCATGGTCTTGTGGCACGACGAATTTACCCAAGACCAAGTCGACTATTTTGAACTACTTTGCTCGTTGATCGAAGAATATGACGCGAAGAACGTCAAATGGCCGAAGGTAACAGGACTTGGCATGTTGAAACATTTGCTTGAAGCGCGGGCTATGAGCGCGGCAGACCTCTCGCGTCTTTTGGGCGGCAGCCGCAATTTGGGAGCGATGATTCTGCGCGGCGAGCGAAAATTGACGCTCAATCACGTGCGGATTCTGGCGCGGCAGTTTCGCGTGTCCGCCGACTTGTTCTTGTCGTGATGGCGCGCGCGCCTTCAAGCCTGGGTTGTTGCCAGGATTGCCTGTGTTTTGATCAATTGATCAAGGTCCGCCAGTGAGGTGATCCCGCGATGACTCAGTTGGGTGGTGCAGAGCGCTCCGGCAGCGTTGCCCAGCTTCATGACTTCCTCCAGCGGGCTGCTTCGACTCAGCCCCAGAAGAAAACCTGCCACGAACGAATCACCCGCACACGTCGTGTCCCGCACCTCGACGCGATAGGCCGGCAATTCGATCTCGACCGCGCGCGAGCAGAGCATGGAACCGTGTTCGCCGCGCTTGACGATGACCACTTGCGCGCCGCGGGCCAGCAATTCACGGGCTGCCTGGCGCGGGTCCTCTTTGCCAGCCAGCATGGCGGCTTCCTCCTGGTTGGTGAATAAGTAATCCGTATTCGGCAACGCCCCTCGCAAGCGTTTCATCCAAAATCCGTTCGGGTCCCAGTCTGTGTCGAGGGAGGTGATGGCTCCGAAGGATTTGGCCCGCGCAAAAAGTTCCTCCAAATCGAGGTGCAGCATTTTGAGCGCGCCGCCGACGTGGATGATGCGGGACGATTGCAAAAGCGCGTCGGACAAATGGCGGTTGGAGAGCACTTCGTTGCCTCCATAGCGATAAATGAAGGAGCGCTCGCCCGTGCTGCTGATCAAAACGATGACCGCCGAGGTTGGGTTCGAGGATTCCCGCATCACCGCGTCCAAGCGAACCCCCGTCTGCTTCAGATCGGCCAGCGCCGCGTCGCCCAGCACATCCTGCCCAATCAAGGACGCCAATCGAACTTCCGCGCCCAGCTTGGCCAAAACGGCGGCGGTGTTGGCCGCGCATCCGCCGGAATAAACCTGGAGGTCCTCCGCCAAATTCGTCCGTCCTGGATGCGGGAGAGCATCAACCGGACGGACGACAACGTCAGCAACGAGTTGGCCGATGCAGAGTACGGACATGGCAGTTTTGGTTTGCGCTCCCTCAGCGGCGGCGTCAGGCATCCGGGCTTACCCAAGGCACACCCAGAAAGTCGAACAGCATCCGCACTTCATCGCCGATGTCGGCCATGGCCACCGCCAAATGGTGCGTGAATCCGCCTTGCAGAATCATGTTGTTGAGTTTCTGATGGTCCGGGACGGCGACATCGGTGGCCACATATTTGATGCCTTTTGCGGTCTGGGCGTTGCTGGTGCCTTTGAAGATGAGAATCTTGACGCTGCCGTCCGGTTGCGGCGCCAGGCTAAGACCGGTCTTGGCGCCGTATTCGTACTGGCCGATAATCACAGGCCCCATTTTCTCGCCGGCCAGACGCAGAACAGGATGCACGGCCACTTCGTCACAAGAGTTGCCGTGGCAGGAGCCTTCCGCCATGCCGCCGCAGATGCCCACGCCACAATGACCCAATTGGACCACCTCCGAACCACCCGTATAGTTGACCCAATCCAGGCAGGCCGCGGCCTTGCCGCCCAGCAATGTTCCGATGGATTGCATGACCGCAATGGGCCAGTCCGATTCGCAAGTCGCCGCCGTGACGTCGCCATTGCCCAACAGCAAGCCAATGGCCATGCAGGAGTTGACGCCGATGTAGGATTGGAGTTGTTCGGGCCAGCACCGAAACGCGGCCGAGGTGTAGCCGTTGGCGCGGACGATGGCCCGGTAAGTCTGGTAGAGCCGGGCGCCTTTTTCGAGCATGGCCGGTTCGACCTCAATCTTGCGGCCCTTGCTGATTTGATCCACCGTGCGGCGGATGTCATCGTCGGAAAAGGTGGCCTCACCGTTGTAGCCGGTCACTTTGGCGGTGCGGAAAGTCTCCATAACCAAAGTCAAGTCGAGGGTATCCACCCGCGTGCCGAAGATTCTGGCGAAAGCCATCTGGTTGCCAGAGGCGGAATGGAATCCGCCGGGCGCCTCGCCAAAGCGGCAGAGGAAATCGCGGCGCAGGAATCGGATGGTTCCAGCCACGCGCAGCAGTTGGCCGAATTTGGTTTGGAAGTGCTCGCTCGCAAACGGGCCGGGGATCGTGAGAATCGGGCGGCTGACTTGGTGGGCGACATAATTGTTCATGATGACGCCGCACCAGGCGTTGGTGGCCCATTCCGGAATGTCCGGCTCGGGTTCGGCGATGACGGCCATCGGCAAGCGGGAGAGGTGCGGGTGGGTGGCGAGCGTCAAAAACACCTGGCCGTTGGGAAAGGCGATGTTCGCAATGACGACCACGTCCACGCAAGCCGCCGCCAACTGATCCGCCACGGCCATGGCTTCGTGCGGGCCGAAGATTCGCTTGGTGATGATGGATTGCGGATCAATCTGCCCGGACTTGAGCAAGGCGTCATAATAGGTTCGAAGCGCCTGTTCGGATTGATCCTTCGAGGCCGGATCGAACACTTCGATGGAATTCAGGACCAGCCCAAGCTTGGGCGCCGGCCGCCGCTGTAATGGAGCAACTCGTGTCATATAGTATATTGGTAAATTGTTCTCTTCTGCTGTGCAATTCCAGTCACCCCGGCATACTCCACCGAGAGGCGGCCGGAAGTCAATCTGGCACTCGCACCGACCTGCATGGCCCCAATCATTAGGGCCTCCTTTGGGAGCGCGGTCGTCTCGACCGCCTCCAGTCGGCGTCCCGCCGACTGGCCTTGGACTCAAGACGGCGCGCGTTTTGGTGAGGCACCGCAAAGTCTATGATGCCTTCGGCGAGACGCCGAAGGCGGCGGTCGAGACGACCGCGCTCCCGGAAAAGCCTTGCGGGCGGACTGGCGGTCACTACGATCATTGACTTACGCATCCATGGAGAAAAAGACCGCAAAGACCGATCGTGACGCGGCGCCGCTGGGGTATGTTGCGCACTCGATTGATTCGTTGGCTGGCTACCTGGCGGGGGTGCCGGGCGTCGCGCGAAAACTCGGCGGCGGCCCGGAACGATGGCGCGCGCGCGAAGTCGGCGATGGCAATTTAAATCTGGTCTTTGTCGTCACCGGGCCGGACGGCGCGGTGGTGGTCAAACAGGCCCTTCCGTACTTGCGCTGCGTTGGCACGAGCTGGCCGCTGACGCTGGATCGCGCCTGGTTTGAATACGAGGCGTTGGTTGAGGAGGCCAGACATGCCAGGGCGCGAGTGCCGGCCGTTTATCACTTTGATCGGAAAATGGCCCTGCTGGTCATGGCGTTTAAAAGCCACTGGACGAAACCCCGGCGTCAAGGCAGATTGCCCGCTTAACAACGAACTGACGCCCAACATTTTCGTATATGATCCTGACCAACATCGGCAAGAAACTGCGCATACGGCGAGTTTTCCGCAACGGCAAGGCTCTGGTATTACCTCTCGACCATCCGATTTATTTTGGACCTCAGCCCGGCACGGAGAATCCGGCCAAATTGCTCGCTTTGGCCCGCGGAGGCGGAGCAACCGCCGTTCTGCTGACCGCCGGCGCCTTGCGCCAGGCTATGGATGAGGTCGGCGATCTTGGGATCATCATGCGCATTGACACGACCATCTCCCAGATCGGCGGGCCGGACACGGTCATGCACTTGCTCCACACGCCGGAGCAGGCTGCGGCCTTGGGGGCCGATATGGTGGTCGTCAATTGTTATCTCGGGATGGGCGATGTCCAAATCGAGTCCGCATTGCTCAAGAAGCTGGCCTCCGTTTCGGCCCAATGCGAACGCATCGGCATGCCGTTGTGCGCCGAGATCATCCCCCGCGTTTCCTACGCCGACAAGACCCGCACTTCTCCGACTTCGGCGGACATGGCCACCGCCATTCGCATGGGCCTGGAGTACGGCTGCGACGTGGTCAAGACGGTTTACAACGGCGATCCAGCCGGCTATGCCAAGGCGGTGGCGTCCGGCCACTTGCCGGTGATTATGGCGGGCGGCCCGAAGGGCGAAGGTGATCTGGCGATTTTCCAGCAACTGCACGAGGCCATGACCCATGGCGCCAGCGGCGCGGCCATCGGCCGGCGCGTTTGGGGAAGCCCGCATCCGGCCGCGTCGCTCAAAGCCATTCACGCCATTGTGATGGAAGGCGCGTCCGCCAAGAAAGCCATCGCGCTTTATCAGCGGGCCTTGAAAAAATAATCGTTGACTCTTTCCATGAACCGGCCGTTGAAAAAGTTCGCCCTGTCGTTGCTTCCAGTGGCGTTCCTGTGCGGGTGCGGCCAGAAGCAGGGAACCGAAGCAACTAAAGAGTCCGCCGCGCCTGCGGGAGGGAAGTTTTTTGTCATGGTGGCCAAAGTCGTGGACGTTTATTACGAGCCTTGTTACGAGGGCTTTCAGCAGGCGGCCAAAAAATTCGGTGTCAAGACGGAGTTTCGCGCCCCGAAAGCCACCGAAGTGCCGCAGCAGGTCGAAATCATCGAGAACTTGATCGCTCGTCACGTGGATGGCATCGCCCTCTCGGCCCTGGACGACGAAGGACTCAAAGCGGCCATCGGCGAAGCGACCGCGGCGGGCATCAAAGTCATCACCTTCGACGCTCCGGCTCCTTCGTCCGCGGCCTTGACCTATATCGGAACGGCCAACGAGGCGGCTGGATATTCCGCGGCGGAGGCCTTGGCCGGGATTATTCACAGCCAGGGCGAGGTGGCGGTGCTGCAAGCCGGACTGGGTTCGCCCAACCTCAACGACCGCTTCAAAGGCTTCCAGCGATTTATGGCTGAAAAGGCCCCGAACGTCAAAATTGTCGCGCATGAGGACGATCAGGCCCGGACCGATGTGACTGTCAATAAGACCGAGGCGCTGCTGGAAGCCCATCCCAACTTGACCGCCATCTTCGGCCTTTCCGCGGAAGTCTGCCCGGGCGCCGCGGCCGCGCTGGAGCAGCAAGGCAAGGCGGGCCGGGTGGTTTTGGCGGGCTTCGACGATCTGCCGAACACGGTGGCCGCCATTCGCAAAGGGGTGGTCAGTTTCTGCATTGCCCAGCGCACCTTCAAAATGGGCTGGCTCTCGATCGGGAATCTTATGGACGCCGTCAATAATAAACAGTTGCCCAGGCAGATTGACACGGGCGTGGTCATCATCAACAAGGACAATGTGGACACCTACATGCAGGACATGAAGAAGGAGTTTGAAAAATAAGGCCGCGCTCCGCATGGTATGGGAATGCCCGGAACCTCTCTCTTTCAATGGCTGCTGCGCCGGCGCGAATCGGGCATTTTCCTGGCCCTGTTGGCCCTGGCTTGTCTGATCACTTCCTTCCAGCCGAAATTCGCCACCGCCTCCAATCTCTTTCTCGTCAGCCGGCAAATCGCCTTCACTGCCATCATCGCCCTCGGCGTTTTGTTTGTCATTCTGACCAGCGGCATTGATCTTTCGGTTGGCTCAACCGCCGGCTTGAGCGGCTTCACGGCCGCGCTGGCCATGGCCGCCGGCTGGCCGGTGGTTGTTGCCATTGCCGTCGGCTTGCTCACTGGCGCCGCGGTCGGCGCCATCAACGGCGCCATCGTTTCCTACGTGGGCGTGACGCCTTTTATCGTGACGCTAGGCATGTTGGGGGCCGCGCACGGCGCGGTGCTGGTCATAAAACAGGGTGATTCCATCCGCAATATACCTCATTCGTTTATAAGCGTCGCCAATGGAAGCCTCTTCGGTATCTCGGTGCCGGTTCTTATTCTCATCATGCTGGCGGTGCTATCCCATGTTGTTCTCAACCACACCGCCTTTGGCCGGCGCGTTTATGCCATCGGCGGGAATGAGGAGGCCACCGCCTTCTCCGGCGTCAACACGCGCGCGGTCAAATTCCTCACTTATGTGATATGTGGCCTCGCGGCCTCCGTCACCGGCATCCTTTTTGTCGCGCGTTTTCAATCCGCCCAGGCCGACGCCGGTCGAGGCATGGAACTCGATGCCATCGCGGCCACGGTCATCGGCGGCACTTCGCTGATGGGCGGCGAAGGCACGGTCGCGGGGGTATTGCTCGGGGCGATCATCATGGGGGTGATCCGCAACGGGCTGGTCCTGCTCGAAGTGTCTTCGTATTGGCAGGAACTCATCATCGGCGGCATCATCGTTTTGGCGGCGATTCTGGATGTCGTCCGCAGCCGCAAGCGAGGATAGCATGAGCGGCCACCTCCTGGAAATGCGGGGCATCTCGAAAAGTTATCCGGGCGCGCAGGCGCTGCAGCAGGCAAACCTCTCCGCCGGCGCGGGAGAAATCGTTGGTTTGCTCGGCGAAAACGGCGCCGGCAAATCCACCCTCGTCAAAATTCTGGCCGGCGCGCAGCAACCTGACGGCGGGGAAATTCTCATCAAGGGGGTCCCGGTGCGCTTCAAGAACACGCGGGAAGCCGCGGCTTGCGGCATCAGCATCGTCTTTCAGGAATTCAATCTTTGCCCAAATCTATCGGCCACGGAGAATCTCTTTCTCGGCCATGAGATGCGGGGCGGACTTGGACTGCTTTCCGCCCAGCGGATGCGCGAAAAGGCGCGCGAGTCCTTCTCGCGCCTCCGCACGGAAATTGACCCCAACGCCCTGGTCCGCAACCTGGGCGTGGCCCAGCAGCAAATCATTGAAGTCGCCAAGGCGCTCCAGCAGAACCCCGGCATCCTGATCATGGACGAGCCGACGGCCACGCTGGCGGACAAGGAAATCCAAATCCTCTTTGCCATCATGCGCGAACTCAAGCAGCGCGGACTGGCCATCATCTTCATTTCCCACAAGCTCAACGAAGTCCTTGAAATCACCGATCGCGTTGTTTGTTTGCGCGACGGTCGGAATTCCGGGGAAATCGAAAGCAAATCGGCCGATGCCGACAAGCTGGTTTCCATGATGGTGGGGCGCGATCTGGGCCGCATGTACATGCCGCGCCAATCCAAACGGTCCGCGGAAGTCGTGCTCGAAATCCGCCAGTTCGCCCGGCCTCCGCATGTCAACAATGTTTCCTTCCAACTGCGGCGCGGGGAAATCCTGGGCCTGGCCGGCCTCATCGGCGCCGGCCGAACCGAATTGGCCCGCCTCATCATGGGCGCCGACAAGAAGACCGCCGGCACGCTCGCATTGAACGGACGGCGCATCGAGATTCGCCATCCGGCCGACGCGGTGGCGTGCCGCATCGGCTACGTGTCCGAAGACCGCAAACGCCTGGGCTTGGTGCTGGGCATGACCGTGCGCGAAAATTGCACGATGACCGTCCACCGGCAAATCGTCAATCGCCTGGGCCTTATCCGTCGGCGCGCTGAAAATGAAATCGCCGATCGCTACATCAGCCGGCTCCAAATGAAAGTTTCCAGCCGCGAGCAGATCACGCGCAACCTGTCCGGCGGCAATCAACAAAAAGTCGCCCTGGCCAAATGGCTCGCCATCCATCCCGACGTTCTGATCCTGGACGAACCCACGCGCGGCATTGATGTCGGCGCCAAGGCCGAGGTCCATCAGATCATAACGCGGCTGGCGGACCAGGGAGTCGCCATCCTGCTCATTTCCTCCGAACTTTCCGAAGTCCTGCATCTGGCCGACCGCGTGATTGTCATGCATCAAGGCCGGCTCACCGCCGATTTGCCTCGTGAGCTTGCCACCGAGGAGGCGGTCATGAAAGCCGCCGTCTCATGATCCGTTGCCATGCCCGCCAACACAGCGTAAGGCGCCGTGACGGAAGTCATGTAAACGCCATTCTGAGTGTGAGCAGTGGGAGGATAGAAACATTCCCACGGCGCTTGCGGCCCCTTGTTAAGCCGATAGTCGTTTGTCTGAAGGTATTGGATGTATTGGGCAAATATCTCTGAAGCAAGTCCGGCGTTGGTCTGATACAGCGCCTCAATCAGCCAGCCGGTTGGGGTGTGCCAATAAGCGCCGTTTTGATAAGTGTCAAGGGACTCGCCAGTCTTTTCCCAGGCCGAAGTGGCCGAGTAATCCAAGTTGGTCGGAACGTGGCGGACAGCGCCAGCGCAAACGATGGTCTGATTCCTGACTCCCGCGACAATCGCGGCCCGCGCGTTGCTGGCCGCTGTCCCCGTCAGCGCGCCTGTGTGCAGCGCGTACAAGGTTCCCCAAACGTCCGCCTGCCGGCCAATTTCCGTGGCCGCCATCAACCAACCGCCGAGATTGGCGGGTCCGGTAAATGTCGAGGCCAGGTTGCTGGAAATTTGACGCTGTATTTGCAGGTAGGGCGGCGCGGCGCTTGACTGTCCCATGGCTCGATGCATGGCGGCCAGTTCGCCCGCCGCTTGATAACGCAGCAATGAGGCAAATAGAATCTTTCCGGTAAAATAAATCCCGTCGCAAAATCCAAAGCCGACGGCCCGATTTGTGGCCGTGGTTTCAAACAGTCCCGTTTGCGGGTCTGTCGTCGGCGCGTTGAAGGCCGCGACCAGCCGTTGGAGCATCGTCATGCCGTTGACATTGACCGAAAGAAAAGCCGTGCCGCCTTGGGCGCGAAACAGACGATAGGCGGCGTGGACAAACCAGTAATCGTCATCGGCGGGCGGGAGGATGCCGTAGGCGCCGTCGCCCTGATTCGCGCCGGTTTCGCAGGTGCCCGGATAAAATGTTGGCCCGCCGTTAAATTCAATATGATCAGGAATGGTGTAAGGCGGGACGATCAACCCGTTGGCCAGGTGGAGCGCGTTGGGGCCGTTTTGCGTCCGGGCCATGAGCTGGAGGTGGTTGGATATTTCCAGCGGCGTGATGAATCCCGAATCAAGGGACATGGCAACATCACGAACCCAAAACGCGGGATAGCCCCCATTGCCGCCGGGCATGATCAGCGTGAAACCGACGGAATTCGTCGGCGAACCATGCACTGATTGCCCTGGTTGGATACGACACGCTTGAACCACATTGCTGGTCATCTGGCGCAAGAAAGCCATCTGCGTGCTCTGCGCCGATGAAAAGAGAGGAGAGCTGAAGACACAGAGCAAAGCGGCCAACATTTTCAAGAAGTTTTGGGAAAGGATAGTCCGTTGACCGGGAAAACGTCGGAATAATAGAGTGGGAGTCACGGCGATTAAATGAAGCGATTATAGCTTCACTGTCTGAAGCTCGCAAGCCCGAAGGCAAGCCCCAAATCCTCGCCTAAAGTGGGCGCGAAACATTCAGGGGAGCACACGCGCCCTCGCGTGTCGTGGCCGGCGCCCTCGCCGGCCACATCTTTGAATCTCCGACATTTCCTATAGAATTTGGGAATGCCATCGGCGAGGGCGCGTGTGCTCCCCGATCCGAAGCCGTCCGTTCGCTGCGCGAGGATCAGGGGGCAAGCAACGGCCGCCTGGGGGCGCAAATCTGGTTTTGACCTCTAACCCCGCCGTCCCTCCCGTTTGATCCGTCACGCCGTAACATTCGATGATAATCAACAACTTAACCCGTAAAATGATATTGAATTTATGTTGTTGCATTCCCGTCAAACAGTGGTAGTATGGTGTTTGTGAGGCGCTCAGGCGCCTGTTCTTTGACATAGGGGCATAAATGGTGGTTCGTGGCCAGCCCGGCCCGCCATCCAGTCCTCCGTCTTGTCCTCCGTAGCCTTGGCGAAGGAGGGTGGTTAGAGATCTGGCTGGGCCTTGAGGCAGGCTAGAGCCGGCCAATCTGCGTAAGTCGTTGATTTCCATGATAATTCCAGATAATTCCGGGTTTATTTTGGAATAAATGCCTGCTTTTTCCCCCACCCTTTTACCTTTCCGTTCCAGGCGAGGCCACCGCTGAGCCGTAACCACGCAGTACGGATTTAACGCAAAGACGCAGCGCGGCGGGCCGCGCTGCGCCTTTGCGTTGAACTTCTCGCGCTTTTACTGGATGGTTCCGGCTTAAGCGTGGCTCTGGTTGCCGACGCGACAACTTTCAGCTTCGCGCACGCCCGGAGCGTGCAGACCAACAGCCTCCTCTGTGCGGTCAGCGCCCGGCGGCGTCCGGGCCGAGGGCGGCCCGCAATCCCGCCACCGGCTCGCCGCTGGGTTGGGCGAAGCGGACGCAAAACTCCCAACCAGCGGTGTTTTGCGTCACTTTGAGCAGCAATGGGTTCCATCCCTGGTTCAATGTGACATCTACTTCATCCGATCCTGCCTGCAAGGCGCGGGAGGCGTTGTTGGCATGGACGACGAGGCCGTTGAGCCAAACCTTGACACCGTCATCGCTGCCGATTTCCAGGCGGACGTTTTGCTCCTTGGGGGAATTGATCCAGGTGCGGGCGTAGGCCACCCGTTGCTGGCCGCCGAGGGCCTGCAACAAATCCATCTTCCACGACTCGGCCGGATTGGCGCTGGCGGGCAGGTCTCGCCAGTGGACTGAAGCCGCATCCCCGGTTTCCGGCGCAAAGGGAATATCGAATAACGCGGAAAAATCCTTGCCCTGTTGTTCATAAGGGCCGGCCACCTGCCACAGGGTCACGAAGCCCGACATTTTCCAGATTTTTTTCCGCGCCTCCTCGGCGGAAGAGAGAATCGCCGGATCCGCGTCATGATCGGCCAGGACTTTTGTCAACGCCGCCACCGCCTCCTCGGGCCGCGTGGCGGCAAGAGCATTGGCGATTTGAACGACCGATTGCGCCGCCTCGGCTTTCACGGAGGGATCATCGAGCATGGCCGCGGCCAGGGCCAGGGCCTGGGTGTCCGGGATCGCCCCCAGGCCGGAGAGGACCAGGCGCTTCTCCGAAGTTTCCAACGGCTTGTCAAGTATCGTTTTGAGGGCGGCGAGCTTTTGGTCGTTGGAAAGTTTGACGCCTTCCTCCTGCGTGGCCAGGCGGACGCAGCCGCGCACGGCCAGCACCCGCATCTTCTCGTCGCCGGCGCCGCCGGCCGCCTTGAGCAGGTCCGGCAATAGTTCGCCATCGCGCGTGTCGCACAGCGCGCGAAACGCCGCCTCGCGCACGCGGGCTTCGGAGTCCTCCATGGCCGCGCGCAGAGCGTCGCGCACCGGCGCCTCGGCCAGTCCTGAGCACACGGGCAGCAAAGCCAGCCGCGCTTCCAACGGCCCGGTCCGAACGGCCTTGACCAACTCCTCGACGTCGCAGTGGCCGCCGCGGGACTGGATGCGTTGGCAGGCGGAATTGAGCGCGTCCGCCGCTTCGGAACGGGCGTCGTCAGTGGTGGCTTGGACGACCAGTTGCACGAGGTCGGGCAGTTGCGCCGGGCCGGCCAGCAACGCCAGCGCCTGCAACGAACTGGAACGCAAGCCATCGTCTTGACTTCGCGCCAATTCGAGCAGCCTCGGAATGGCGGACATATCACCACGGCCGCCAATGGCCCTGATCAACTCCGGTTTGACCGCGGGCGCGGCGGTGGCGAACGATTCCAACAAGGCTGGCGTGACCTGCCCGCGTCGAAGATCCAGCAACGCCAGACGGGCGGCGCTTTTTTCCGCGCCGATGGCCGAGGCCGCCTGCTGGGCGAGCAGACCCGCCACCGAGCCGTCGCCTAAATCACCCAGCGCTTTGATCGCCGCCAGGCGCACGTCGGGATCGGGACTGCCGGCCATCTGCGCCACCGCCGCCAGGGCGGATGGGTCCGCTCGCTGATCCAGGCATTCCAACAATGCGATTTGCGCGGCCACTTTGACCTTGGGCAGCAAATCGGCCAGCGCGCGCGTGGCGTCCGAACCTTCTATTTTGGCGGCGACTTGCAAAGCGGCTCCCTGGCTGGCGCCGTCGTTGCCGGCGATGGCTCCGGCCATGAGCGAAATCCCGCGCCGGCCCGAGGCTAGAATCACGCCGCGAAAGGCCGCGTGCCGCGTGCCGTCGTTCTTGCCGGTGTCGTAAAGGCGTTGGAAAATTTTCAGGGCGGCGCTGTCCCTGCCTTCTGTCAATAATTGATTAGCGCAGGCCAGCAAGCCGTCCACTTCCGCTTCGTGAAGCGCGCCCGAAGCGGTGTCGCTCCAGGCGGTCTGCAACGCTTCGAGCGCCTGCGGCCCGCCGATGCGGCCCAGGGCCATGGCTGCGGCGCGCGCGACGCCGGCGTCGGCGTCGGAGAGCAACCCGCCCAAAGCGGGCGCGGCCTTGATGTCCCGGCGCACCGCCAGCGAATTGATAATGCCGATCTGTTTGGAGCCGGCTGTTTTGGGCAGCGCCTGGAGCAGGGCGGCTTCCGCCTCCGGCCCGGGCAGCGATTCCAGCGCGTATCGGGCGGAATGGGAAAGTTGATCATCCACCACCAGCGCCGCCAGCGCCGGGACGCAATGCGCGGTGCCGATCCATTTAAGCCGCGCGCAAGCCGCGTCCTTGTCCGCCAGCGGGCGGGAGGATTGCAGGATGGCAATCTGTTGATCTTCTTCGGCGGGGTCCGCGCCCTGCGCGGGCTGTGGCGGGAGCGCCAAGGCCAGGAGAGAAATCGCCAGAGGGAAGAATCGTTTCATATCAGACGTTCCAAGGCGGTCGGCGGCCAAAGGACAGCAGGCGATTGGCTTCGTCGTCGTCGGGGAACCGTTGGGCCGCCGGGTCCCATTTGAGAGGCCGCTTCAATTGTTTGACCACCCCACCGAGCAACAACGCGCTGGAGGAGCGCAGCGCAACTTCGGCGGGGCATATCGTGGGCTGCCGGGTGCGCACACATTCCAGAAAGTTTCCCGAATGGCTATTGCTGTGGTAAAGATGAACTTCGTTCGGGCGCAACGGCTCTTGGACGATGTCCGGCGGGTCGGAAACCAAATTGTCGCGATCCACGGCGATGCGCCCGCCTGTGCCGACAAAACACGCGCCGCCGTCGCCGCCCACCGGTTCGCCCGGATAAGGTTTGCCATAGACCACGACGCCGCTGGCGTACTTGTAACAGGAGCGATCCTCCTCCATGAATAATTCCACCGGCCCGGTGTTGTCCGCGTCGGCCGCCCACTGGACGATATCGTAGTGATGCTGGCCCCAGTTTAACTCGCCAATGTCAAAGCGATGTGCTCCGACGTTGCCGTCGTACGGAAACCACGGCATCGGCCCCAGGTAGAGGTCCCAATCCACCGAATCCGGCGCCGGCCGGCTGGGGCCGAAGCGCGGCGGCCAGAAGATGCCCCCGCCATCGCGATAGGCGTAGATGGATTGCAATTTGCCGATGCGGCCGCTGCGGATAAATTCGCAGGCCGTGCGGAACTTGCCGCCGTATTCGCTGCGTTGTTGGGTGCCCGCCTGATAGACGCGCCCGTAACGCTGGACCGCCGCCAACATCTGCTGGCTCTCGCCGATGGTGACCGCCGAGGGCTTTTCACAATAAATATCCTTCCCCGCCTGGGCCGCCATCGCCGCCATCGTGGCGTGCCAGTGCGCGGGCGTGGCGATCAAAACCGCGTCAATGTCCGCCCGATCCAGGACCTGGCGGAAATCGGTGTAGGTTTTGCAAGGGGTGAATTTCTCGCCATAAACTTCGCGGTAATGATCGTTGACCTTCTGGCAGGTGAACTCGCGGCGTTCGCGCCGCACATCGCAAGTGGCCAGGACCTGGACGTCTTTTCGAGCCGTGTAACCTCCGGTCAGATACGTCCACGCTCCCCCAAGCAAATGCCCGGTCCCCTGCCCTCCCACGCCGATGAACCCCATGGTGATTCGTTCGCTGGGCGCGATGGCTCCGCCGCGTCCGAGCGCGGAAGCGGGAATGAACGTGGGGACGGCCAAAGCCGCGCCGAGCGCGGCGCCTGTTTGACGCAAGAACTTTCGACGACCGATAATGTTTCGAGTGCTCATGTTGAAATCAGGCCATAGCCTTACTTCCATCCTCCTGTATTCGTCAAGCGGCAATAACGGCATCGAAGTCAGTTGGTTGTGACACCAAACTCTTTCGATGCGGCGACAATGCTTGTTTCGAGGCCAAAGCGGAACTGCGTTCCGCACTCCACGACGCTTCGCGTTCCAGGTGCGCGCCCAACGTGCCGACAGGTCTTGGAGTGCGCGCGCGCCAGCGCCGCTTTCCGCCTCGTAAGCCGCCGTTGTGTGACACGATGCTCTTCCGATTTGGCGACAATGCTTGTTTCGAGGGCAAAGCGGAACTGCGTTCCGCACTCCACGACGCTTCGCGTTGAAGGTGCGCGCCCAACGTGCCGACAGGTCTTGGAGTGCGCGCGCGCCAGCGCCGCTTTCCACGACGCTTCGCGTTGGCGACTTTGCCTCGACAACCGGACGGGGCTTGGGTAAATACGGCGCGTGAACCACGGTCTGCCCAGCCTTTTGCTGCTGATTCCGGCCTACAATGAGGAGCGCCGAATTGGCCCCGTTTTGCGCGGTTACGCCGAATTCTTTCCCAAACATTATGACGGCAAGTTCCAAATTGTAGTCGTTCTCAATGGCTGCCGGGACAACACCCTGGGCGTCGTGCAGGCAGCCGCGGCGGAATATCCCATCATCAGTTGGCTGGTTTATCCGGATCCAATTGGCAAAGGCGGGGCGCTCATCGAGGGCCTCAAGCTGGCGCCGCGGGCCGACTTGGTCGGATATGTTGATGCCGATGGGGCCACGGAGCCGCCGGCGTTCCTAGATCTGGTGCGCCGGATGGGCGAGGCCGATTGCGTGATTGGGTCCCGGTGGGTGCCGGGGGCCGTCTTGCACCAGTTGCAATCGGGCCAACGGCGTTTTGCCAGCCGATCCTTCCACGCCATCGTGCAACTGCTCTTCCGCATGAACATTCGCGATACGCAGTGCGGGGCCAAGGTCTTGCGCCGGGCGGTGGTGGAAAAGATTCTTGACGCGTTGTGCATCGCCGACATGGCCTTTGACATCAACCTGCTCTACCTTGTCAAGCGCAACGGGTTCACTGTGCTGGAAGTGCCGACAGTCTGGACCGATAAAACGGGGTCGAAAGTCAATTTGTTCAGGACTTCCCTGACGATGTTGTTGTCGGTCTTGCGCTTGTGGTCTATTTATTCGCCTCTCAAGCCGTTGCGCCCCCTTTTTGCGCCTGTGGAGAACTGGCTGTACCGGAAATTGCGGGCGCCGGCTCGGAGACCCGATCCAAAGCACTGACCGTCTTGGGATGGCGCGAGAAACACGCCGCCAACAGGCAGAGCGCCGTGCTGGCCACACCCAAGGTCTGTATGATGCGGATGAAGGCGTCGAACGGTTCCTTCATCGCCACTAGGTGGGACGCTTGCAGGCAAAGCGCGGCCGCGTAGGCGGGCGGCACCAGCATCAGCCACAAAACGGCCTTGAAGCGCGCCTGTGCCAGGATGTTTTGCACCAGAACATTGGCCACCGTCAACGGCAGCAGCGCCCATGCGAACCACGGCACCAACGGCGCCGCCTTCCACATTTCGGGGTTGCCGAAGTACATCAAACGCAGCGGCAACTTGGGCAGCAGCGTGCATCCAATGGCCGCCACTGCGCCAAATGAAATGGTCGCCGCCAACGTCAGGCCCAGGCTGTCGCCGCGCTCGGAGCGGGCCACGTTTTGCGCCACGCGCGCGAACATCACCAGCGCCACCGGCGCGATAAATTGGATGATGGCAAAGCCGGTCAGCATCGCTCCGCCGTAAAGCGCCGTCTGGCGCGCGTCGGTGAAGAGGCCCTGCACGAAGACCATGTCAATACTGGACATCAGCAGAACCGTCCCCAAGCCCAGGGTCAGCGGCAGCGCGTCGCCCAGCCACCTTTTCCAGTTGAACGGGGTGGCGGGCCGGACGCTCCAGGTCGAATGCGTCAGCCAGCCCCCGATGGAGACGGTCAAGAGTTGCCCCACCACCGCCGCGAACATCGCCGCCGCCGCCTTGCCGCCGAAGAAAAGGATGACCACCACCATGGTGCAAAAGCGTCCCACGCCGTCACTGACCTGCAACCAGCCCAATCCGAAAAACCGATGCTGTCCTTGCAGCAAGCCCTTGGCGATGGGTATCCACAAACCCGTCAAACAGATTACCAGCGTGAAATAGAGAGCGGCGTGATTGCTGACTTTGAGCAAATGCGACAATGGCCGCATGGCGGCCAGGACGACGCAGACGAAAACCACCCACACCAGGAACGTGCCCAGCATGATGGCGCGCGTGGTGGCGATGACCTGGCGGTGCTGGAGGTCGCTGGTCACGGCTGCCGCCTGCTTGGCGAAGATCGTTTGCAGCGCCGCCGCCGGGATGCCGAAGATGATGAGCATCCGCAGCAAGGTGACAAAGGTGGAATACTCCGCCGGCCCCATTTTCCGGGCCACGGTATGCACCAGCGCCATGAACATCCCGCCCGCAAAGGTGGCGATGACCATCCAACTGCTCTGCCGAAAAAAGCCCGATTCTCGTTTCACGCTCATATTATCACCCCAATCTTTAGCGACTTCTTTGGGAGCGCGGTCGTCTCGACCGCATCCGTCGGCGTCTCGCCGACGGAGTCCCCCCACCGAAACTGGCCGTCTTTTGGGTGAGTCAGCAACCACATCGCTAATGATCCGGGTATTATCACGGCAGGCCGCGAAAAAACTTGAGCAGGCAGGCGCTGGCCGCTTCGAGCGACCGCAACGCGATCCATTCCGTGGCCGTGTGCGCCTGCGCAATGTCACCCGGGCCGAACACGATGCTGGGAGTGCCCGCGCGCGCCAGCACCGAGGCGTCACAAAAATAATTGACACCCACGGGCGCTTTTTGCCTAGCCGCTTGCAGAAACTTCCGCACCAGCGGCAGTTCCGCGCCCGTTTCCATCGGATGGCAGGCGCAGGCCTTTTGGTCGCGGACAAGAGCGCGGAGCTTGTGCCGCCGGAAGAGCCTGGCCAGCTCGGCCCGCACGGAAAGCTCGGTTTCGCCCGGCAAGGTGCGCCGGTCAACGCTGGCTTCGCAGAGCGCCGGCACAATGTTCGGTTGGCTGCCGCCCTGGATCGAACCCACGCTGACGGTCGCGCATCCCAGCAACGGATGCCGCCGCTTTTTCAATTGCCGGGCATAATCGGTTTGCAGAAGATCAACGACGCGCGCCATTTCGTGGACCGCATTTCGGCCCAGATCGGGACACGAGCCGTGTGCGGCCTTCCCGTGCGTTTCCAGGCGCAGCCACAAACTGCCCTTGTGCGCCGTCACCACGCGCAGCCGGGTCGGTTCGCCGACGATGGCCAAATCCGCCTTGAACCCGCTGGCCGCCAGCGCGCGCGAGCCGGCCTGGGCGTTCTCCTCGTCAATCAATCCCGCGAAAACGATTTCCGTCGCGACCGGGCGCCGGGGGCTTCGCGCCAGGGCCATCAAGGCGCCCAGCATCGAGGCGATGGAGCCTTTGGTGTCGCAAGCGCCGCGGCCATAAAGGCGCCCGTGGCGCAGGCGCGGCGAGAATTGGTCCTGCGAAAACGCCGTCACCGTGTCCGTATGCGGCGCCAGGAGAATGCGCTTCTGGATGGCGCCGGCGGGCGTCAGCCGCGCCAGGATGTTGCGCCTTCCGGGGAGGACCTCTTGCAAATCAACGTCCAGGCCGGCGTTGCCCGCCATGGCGGCCAGGAAATCAGCCACGCGCCCTTCGCCCGCGTCAGGGTGGTTCGACGGGAGGAAGGCGGGATTGACGCTGGGCAAGGCAATGAGGTCGCGCGCGAGTTTTACAATTTCAGTCACCGGCGCAACATAGACTCTAAACCTACAGGAGCAAGGCAAACCGCAGGTAGTGGGCTACTTTGAAAATTGATTTCTTCGCATGGTCCGGCGTGGTATGCTGTCGGCATGAAATGACTGCCCGTTCCGCCCAAGAAACTCCGTCCGCGTGACTCCAATACCCCAACTTTTCTGAAACATTTGCGGCTGCAGCCGTGTTCTTGATGATATGCGAATAAAATCCAACGGTCTTGGCATTACTTCGTTTCGGAAAGACTTCAGAGAGTTGGCGTGGTTGAGCGTCACCACGATGACGTTTTTCCTGTGTGGCTGCTCGACGCACCACAAGCCCGACGCGACAACCGCGAGCGCCAATGTTTCCGGAAGTTGGCGGGTGACGATTCCCAGGCCAGACGGCGCGATCACGGGCATGGGATCATTCAAACAGATTGGTCACGATGTTACGGGCTGGGTGGGGCCGAGCCAAGATCAGCCGATTCGAATTACTGGCGTCGTCCAAGAGAATCAGTTCACCTTCAGGACATTTCCAGAACCCGGACGGAACGTTGCGTTTGACCGTTGCAGCGTGACGGTAAGCAGCGATAAAATGACCGGCACGATTGAAGGAGGAGATGTGAGCCATGGAACGATCGATTTTGTGAAGGCTACGCAGTAAGTGCGGTTCTTGGGCTTCGCGTACCCGGAAACGACATGACAAATCAAAGTAGCCCACTACCAAACCGCGCCGCACATTTTCCAATCCTTGGGAAGGGGCTTCCTTCCGGGCCTCCGCGGAGGGTCTATGCCATCTAAGTCGGAACGACGCAGTTAAAGAACGGAATTTCGACAGGATTAACAGGATTTACAGGATGGAAAAGAGGATGTGGCATCAGAAATAATCCCTCACCGTTTGGGGAGATTTCCTTGTGCCGTACTTCATCCTGTAAATCCAGTCTCAAAACCTTCCTGTCGTGTTCTTCGACTGCATCGTTCCGGCTAAGATGCAGCGTGACCGAGCCGCAACCAAAGATAAATTGGCCGCAAAGGAACACAACGCGGACAGCCGCAACCCAATTTTCACCACAAAGGACACGAAGACCACGAAGAAAAATCGTACCATTTGTCTCATTCAATACTTCGTGTCCTTCGTGCTCTTCGTGGTGAAAAAGTTTTGTCAGAAATGAGTGAATTCGGGATATTGCACTGCAAAAGATCCCAAAGAAAACCGCCACTTGAATTGCAACTTGCTGGCGTTGTGATGGTTGGGTCATCGCGGGAAATTTGATGGATTTGCTTATTTTTGTCTTGCAGTCCCATTTATATGTGGTATATTGGCCAGATGTAAGAACCATAAATAAATTATGACTCGCAACGGAAAAATTGCCCGGCTGCCCGCCGACCTCCGCACGGAACTCAACCAGCGGCTCGCCAATGGCGAAATGATCAAACCCCTGGCGGAATGGCTCAATGGCCTGCCCAAAGTCCAGGAAGTGCTGCGGAAGTCCTTCGAGGGACGCCCGATTAACGAGGACAACATCTCCGAATGGAAAAACGGAGGATACCGCGACTGGGAGGCAAGCCAGCGCATGGGCGAACAAGTGATCACCTTCATGGATCGCACCGCCGCATTGCGCTCCGCGGCCAAAGGCGGCCTGACCGACCGGATGGCCCTGCTGCTGGCGGCGACCATGGCCGCTCAAATGCTGGAATTGGAAACCATGCCTAACAACGCTGATAAAGCCAAAATCTGGCGTGAATTGCGCATCGGCCTGCTGGCCCTGAGGAAAAGCGAGCTTTATGCCGAACGACTGAAGATGGAGCGCATCGCTCACCCTCCGCCGAAAAAGATCAAACCCATGACTCCAGAGCAAAAGAAGGAAAGGTTTCGGCGGATTCTCGGCCTGGGCCCGGGCTACGATGGCTCCAAAAACCCCGAATTAACGCGTCCGCCTTGGTTGAGAAACCAGACCAATCCGGAGTTACCCGGAGCCAACCGGAGTAATCCGGAGTCGTGAATTTTTTTATCGCACGGAAAGTTCCAGGAGAGATGATGAAGATGATGATGGAGAGTCAGTTCCCAAAAACCGGGCCACGCTCAGTGCGCATCTCAGTTTTTGTACAACGAACCCCTCTCCCTGCCCTCTCTCCGCGGCGCGCAGCGGGGAGAGATTTCCCCGAAAACATTCGCGCATTGAACCCATGAATCCGTGCCTTCGCTCCATCTCCCTCTCCTCCACATACTTGTGGAGGAGAGGTTTGGGGAGAGGAGGTTCCTTTTTCGATAGGG
>Ga0302325_10003792_pt1 | contig 35329 bp, 24 predicted proteins | sample Palsa_T0_2_FD_201948 | JGI IMG/M metagenome (GOLD analysis project Ga0302325, IMG submission 201948) | Peat permafrost microbial communities from Stordalen Mire near Abisko, Sweden - Palsa_T0_2 | ecosystem: Environmental > Terrestrial > Soil > Palsa > Peat permafrost | place: Sweden: Abisko...
CGAATCCGTAGTCAGCGGCGGGATGATGCCGAAGCTTGAAGCCTGCACGCAAGCGCTCAAAAGCGGCGTCGGGCGCGTCCGTATTCTGCCCGCATCGCAGGTCGAGATGCTGCCGCTGTTTTACTTTACCAAGATCGAATGCGGCACCGAGGTGCTGAGAGCATGAGCCTCGCTTCGGTCACCCGCATGGAAGCGAACCTTCTGCTTCCGACCTACGAGCGCCAGCCCATCCTTTTTGTACGCGGCCGCGGCGTCTATCTCTGGGATTCTCGTGGCAAGCGGTATCTGGATTTCCTGAGCGGCATCGGCGTCAATGCGCTCGGCCACAACCACCCGGCCATCCAGGCGACGATCAAGCGTCAGGCTGGCCGCTTGATTCACGTGTCCAATCTGTTCTTCCACGAGTATCAAGCCGAACTCGCGCGGTTGCTGACCGAGATTTCCGGGCTCGATCGCGCTTTCTTTTGCAACAGTGGCACCGAAGCTTGGGAAGGGGCGCTCAAACTCGCCCGTGCCTTTGCGCAGACGAACAATCGCAACGGCAGCAAACCGCGGTGGCGCATTCTCGCCATGGAAAACTCTTTCCATGGACGGACGTTTGGCGCGCTTGCGACCACCGGTCAGCCGAAATATCGAGCTCCGTTTGTTCCCCTCATGCCCGGTGTGGGTTTCGTCAAGTTCAACGATGCGGACGACCTCGAACGCAAGTTCGATTCGAGCGTTTGTGCGGTCTGCATCGAGACCATTCAGGGTGAAGGTGGAGTTTGCCCGGTCAAACCGGAGTTTCTCGAACTCGCCTCGCGTCTGACCAAACAGAGCGGAGCGTTGCTCCTGCTCGACGAGATTCAGTGCGGTCTTGGCCGCACCGGACGCCACTTTGCCTACCAGCACTTGGGTGTGCATCCGGACGTGGTCACGGTCGCCAAGCCGCTCGCTTGCGGTCTGCCGCTCGGAGCCATCCTTACCACCGAACGGGTAGCGAGTTGTATGCATCCAGGGATGCACGGCACCACTTTTGGCGGAGGCCCGCTCGCCTGCGCGGTTGCGATCCAGTTCCTGCGTGAGGAAAAGAAGTTGCTGAAGCATGTGCGCGTGCTGGGGGACTATTTTCACGCGGCCCTCGAGGCCCTGCGAAAGAAGCACAAGCCGATCCAGGACGTCCGCGGAGCCGGACTGATGCAGGCGATCGAATTGGACTCGCCCGAACTGGCAAAGGCGGTGGCCAGGCAATTGCTGCAGGAAGGGATCATCATCAATCGCACGCACGAAACCGTGTTGCGCTTTCTGCCGCCTTACGTGATCGAGAAAAAGCACGTGGATCGGGTGGTTGGGGCGCTGGACACAGCATTGGGAAGAAATGAAGAACTCACCGACAGAAAAGCGAAAAGTGCATCGCCCGCGCGCAAGGAGGTCCATGCGCACGCGTGACGCGGTCCTTCCCGATGCCGAGCAGATCCACGCGCTCATCGCGGCCTACTCGAGCGATGGAACGCTGCTGCCTCGATCGCTCGCGGAGATCTGCGAAAACGTTCGCGACTTTGTCGTCCTCGAGCAGGATGGACGCATCATCGGATGCGGCGCTCTCCACCTCTATGGCGTGCACCTGGCCGAGATTCGTTCGATTACCGTCGATCCCGCGAGCCAAAGCGGTGGCGGCGGCCGGCGCCTGGTCAAGGCTCTTCTTGCTCAGGCGGAAAAGCACAAAGTCAGTTGTGTATGCCTATTCACACGCATTCCGGAATTTTTCTCGCGCCTGGGATTTACTACCGCGAACCACCAGGATCTTCCCGACAAGATCCATAAAGACTGTTACAAGTGCCCCAGGCTCTATCGCTGCGACGAGGTGGCGATGATCCGCGGCGACCTGCCCACATTCGCGATCTTGCCGCCGCCGAAGAACTGGTTGAAGATTCAGGCATGACCGCATTCGGTATGGAACTAAGAAATTCTCCGGAGAGAATTCGTTTGCCTTTGGGGTTCTCTTTTGCTGCGGTTGCCGCCGGCCTCAAAGTCAGCGGCCGGCCCGATTTGGCGCTCGCCGAAGCCGACGGCGGCGCGACTGCAGCGGCATTATTCACCAAGAACCGGGTCGTGGCCGCTCCCGTCGAAGTTGGGCGACGGGCGTTAGGTTCGACCGGTGGCCGGGTTCGGGCTGTGCTCGTGAACTCGGGCAACGCCAACTGCGCCACCGGGCGCGCCGGCATGTTAGCTTGTGAAAGTGTTTGTCGCGCAGCCGGAAGACTGTTTGGCGTTCCGGCTGATGAGATCTTTCCTTCCTCAACTGGCATCATCGGAGTTCGACTGGCGGCAGAGAAGATTCAGGCGAAGTTGCCGCAGTTGATCGCAGCGCGGTCGCGCAGCCAGCGAGGCGTGCTTGAGTTCGCCCACGCCATCATGACCACCGACACCAGGCCGAAGATCGCGTCCGCGCAATTCCAATTGGCCGCAAAACAAGTCACCGTATTGGGTATCGCCAAGGGCGCGGGTATGATCCATCCGCAGCTTGCGACCATGCTCGTGTACCTGTTCACCGATGTGGCCGCGAGTTCCCGTGAACTTCGGCCCCTACTGCGCGAGGCGTGCGAGCAATCGCTCAATTGCATGTCCATCGACGGCGACACCTCGACCAACGACACGGTGCTGCTGCTCGCCGGTGGCGCGAGCGGCGCTCGAGTGAGCGACCTTCGCACGCGCAAGAAACTGTCTGCCGCTTTCACTGCCGTATGCCGATCGCTGGCCGAACAGATCGTCAGTGACGGTGAGGGCGTGCAGCATGTGATTCGCCTGTTCGTCGAACAAGCGCGGAGCAGGGAAGAGGCTTTACTGGTGGCCCGGACGATTGCTCACTCCATGCTTGTCAAGACCGCTTGGGCTGGGGCCGATCCGAATTGGGGACGCATACTCGCGGCGGTCGGAAGGTGCGGCTTACCGATCGATCCAACTCCCATCCAGATTTTCATTGGCCGTCAGAAAGTATGCCGCAACGGAATCGCCTGCAGCTTCAGCGAGCGGCGAGCCCACCGGGATCTTTCGCAGCCGGCCTGCGATGTTCGCGTTCAGCTCGGGAGGGGCCGGCACTCGGTGCGATTTCTCACCACCGATCTCACCGCCGAGTACGTGAGGATCAACGCCGATTATTCCACGTAGAAAAGGTCGAAGGTCTCCAAAAAACCGGAAGGCAAGCTCGGGTTTTGTTCCTGAGACCTGCGACCTAAACTGAGACCTGCGCTTAGAAGCTGAACATCGCCTGCAATTCAATTTTTCGATTGGCCGCCGGGCTCGAGAACGCCCCACCCGCCAGTGCAACCGATTGTCCAAAATTGGGTGAGCTGAGGACCCCTATGGGCGGCGCCGGATTCACTCGGTTCAGAACGTTCCGCGCGTTGACGCTGAACGTCAGGCCGTAGCGTCGATTGGTTGCCGATCCCAGGCTAAACGGGCTGCCGCCGCCACCTCCGGGGCGTCCGAACACGCCGCCACCGCCACCAGCCCCCCCGCCACCGCGCGAGCCCCCGCCGCCGCCGCCCGCCTGCGCCCCGCTTTTTCCACCAACCTCCGGTCCAAAGCCGAACGTCTTCGCCAGCCGTAGGTTCAGCGTGAACTGGTCCGGGCCGGTCAGATAGTTGATGGGAATCTGGGTGTAGGGCGTCGTCGGAACCACATAGTGGTTGCAAGCGGCGGCGGTCGGAAAGGGGCACGTACCCACAGGATAGGCGCCGAAGGCGGGACGCACGTTGAACTGTAAATCATTGGCCAAGTCCTCGCCTGCGGTAACGTTGTAGGGAGCACCGGAATTGAAAATCATAAACGGGCTGAGGCGAAACCCACGCGGCAGTCCGATCGTACCGCCGAAGAATACCCGATCCCGAATCGCAAACGAAGCTCGCCCATAGTCCAGTTTCACGTCGTACTGATCCGATGGAAAGTTGTTGGTGAACGTTCCGTTGCTGGAGGAGCCGATCGGGTCGCTGTTGGCGTAATTCAGCGAATAGTAGCCGAACAGAGATAGCTTCGCTCCCGCCCGGATGTTGAAATTCGCGATCAGTTGGTTCTGCCGGAAAAGTCCAGCGGAGGAGTATTGATAAATGTCGCCAGCGTTTGGATTGGGGCGCGGCAAATCTGAGTACGGTGTGCCCGGCTCGGGCGCATTGATATCAATCGACATAAGCTGGTGCACGCCACGGCCGTTCAGATAGGTCAGCGTGACGTTGGCGATCTTCGTGACTTGCCGCTCCATGCTAAACGCGGTTTGCATGATGTAGGGCGCATGTAAATTCGGGGCGATCTGATAGATCGGGGAAGTCGTCTGCGGCGGCAGCTGGACGTTCGGAAAGAAATCTATGCCCATGCACGGCTGCGGCGGCTGTGACGGTGGACATGAGCTAGCATACTGCTGCTGGGTTACGCCGTTCAAACGGTCTGCATTCAGAACCAGGTTCTGGGTGAATCGGTCGTAGAACAGTCCAAAACCACCGCGCAGTACGGTTTTCGGCGCGCCTTTTCCACCTCCGAGGCCCCACGCAAAACTGAGGCGAGGCGCCCAGTCCGCATGATCATGAATCGCGTTCTGGGTTTCAAAACGCAGACCTCCACTCAGCGTGATGTTTGGACGCACCTTCCAGTCATCCTGTACGTACAGCCCGGCATCCACCACGGTGACCGGCACGGTAGGGACTACGCCACTGGGAGTCGCATCGAGTGTAAACTGCGTCGCCCCCTCGGTCTGAGTGGCTCCCGCCGCTAGAGCCTGCACAGCGGCCGCGTAGCCTTGTATGGTCGGGAAGGTGAAGCCGCCGTTGAATCCGGCGCTTGAAATATTAACTTCGTGGACTGCCCGCAGTCGCCCTCCAAATTTCAGAAAGTGCTTGCCCTGCGCGATCGAAGTGTAATTCTGCAGTTCGTAATGGTCCTGGTGGTCGGTCTGCGCTCCCGAACTGGAGCGTCCGCCTGAGAAGCCGCCGAGCACGTTGATGGACGCATCGGTCGTAAAACCGGGCGGCAATTCCTGCAACGGCGTCGCCACCGGATTCTGCCCGCTGTTATCGCGAAGATATTGAAAGCGCGTCTCATTGATCGCCTTCGTACTGAGGACCTGCGTATCGGTGATCTGCACCGTGTGTTCGGTGGAGGTGGTGTCGTCGCCAGCCTCCGGTAGCACGGACCCGCCAACGCCCGCGTTCTCCTGAGTGTCACGGTAATACTGGTAGCGGGCGGTGAGCGAGTTGTTGGTGCTGACTTGGTAGTCGATACGTGGAGCGATGTTGGTGCGGGTGCGCGGGTTGGGATCGTCTTCGGTCAGTTGAAATGGTTGCAGGCTCGAGTTCAGCGCCTGCGTGTTTACGACCGCGATCTCGTCGATGTTTCGGCGCTGCACGTCCAAGAAGAACGAAGTCTTTTTGTTAATCGGACCGCCGATGTTCCCCATATAGATTACGGAGTAGTACGGCGCCTGCTCAGCGTCGCCGAGAAATGGATTGCGCGTGTTCAATGCCGAGTCGTTCCCCACGACGGAGAATTGTCCATGAAACTTGTCGGTGCCCGGCTTGGTGAAGATTTCGATGCGTCCATAGCCGAGCTTGTCGTATTCGGCGGAGAACGGATTCTGATTGATGCGAATTTCGCGAATCGAGGACTTGGGCGGAAGCTGTCCGGCGGTAAACCCATCGACGTAAAGCTGCCCGCCGTTCGGACCGGCCGAAGGTCCGGCCAGCGCTTCGAGGTCGGACTGCAATTCATCGGGATCATCGGGCAGCGCTTCCAGATCTTTGCCGGTGAGGATGATCGCGCTAGCATTGTTCGCGGGGTTGACGTCGAGCTGCGGTGATACTCCCTCGACGTTGACCTTTTCCTGCTGCACGTTGATGTCGAGCGCGATATTGAACTGCGCGACTTGGCCCGCCGCCACGTCCACATCGTTCTGTACAAAAACAGCGAAGCCCTGGGCATTGGCCGTGACGGTGTACTTGCCGGGCGGAAGATTTCCGATCTCGTAATTGCCGCTTTTGCTGGTCGTGGCCGAGTGCGTTGGCCCACCGGAAACGAGGACCGCCACTGCCGCGTTCGCCACCACCGCCCCCGAGGGGTCCGTCACTTGCCCGTGCAAGGCGCCAGTCGTTGCCGACGACTGGGCCGACGACTGGGTCGATGACTGCGCCTGCGACTGCGCCGACGCCGGCGCCGCAAGGCCGATCAGCGTCACCGGAATCAGAATCGCCAGAATCAGATTTGTCAGAATGAAGACTGATAAATACTTCAACACGCACCTTATCTTTCCTGGCAGATCACATGGAGCATTGAATAAGGAATTGATCGAGGTTTGTTTACTACTGCGCGCCTTCCCCTTCTCCGCCAGGGGAGCCGAGCGACCACGGCGAAAGCAGAGAGGCACTTTGATTGGGCGACGCTGTCAGGATGGTCTCCACTCCGGCCAGTAGCTTGATTGCCGTAACCGCGTCCGAATTCCCGCCCGCGGTCGCAAGGATCACAACCGCATCGCCTTTCTGCAAGTCCGCAAGCTTGATCGTCGGTACACGGCTCAACATGCGCTGCAAGTCTGAAGGACCGTTCCCGCCCGGGCCGCCGCTCTGTCCACGCCCCGCGCCCGCACCGGCCGCAGCACTTTCCCCGCTCGTAGCTTGGCCCTGGCTGGTGCCGCCCGGCCGATCTCCGCCGCCTCCGCCCGCCGAGCTTTTCAAACGTGTCGCGATGCGTTGCGCCGTGTCTGCCGGCAACTTTTGCAGTTGCGAGTCGGGAATGAGCTTCACCACCACCGTGCTCTTGCTGATCGCATCTTGCACCGTGATCGTGTTGTTCGTGGCATCGATGGCCTTGATGGTCCCCGCAATCGTCGGAAACGATCCGGAGACAATTTCCTCCGCAGTAACTTCGCTGCCATCCGGGCTGCGAGTTCCGCGCGCGCGCAACTGATCGCCCACCTTGATCTGATCGACGGGCGCCGGTTTCGCGTCGTCGAACTGTACCGAGCCGGGCGCGTAGCGGCGCAGGATTGTACCCTTGGCAACATGGATCGCGATGCTCTTGTTCGCGCCGATCCGGCCGGGGGAGATGGCGATGACACCCGTTGCAGCGTCCACCGCGGTAACGACCCCGTCCACCCCTCGCTTTTGCCAGTCCTCGAGGTCGTGCTGCTTCCTGGCCGCCACATCGGACTGCTTCATCACAATGACGGAGAGTGCGGTGATGTGGTTAAGGTCGCCATTGGTCGACGCCTGCCCACGCACCAGCACGCGATCTCCGGGCTGCAAGTCTTGTGCCTGGAGAGGAGTCGCGTTCTTCAAATCCTTTTCTCCTGGCGGCACGCGCAGGATCTTGGTCGAGCCGGTCAGTTTCGCTGTGATCTCGCCGCCCGATTCCGCCGAGACCGTGACCGAATCCGCTTGAATCGTCTTGATCGTCCCCACGGCCTTCGCAATCTGTGCGCCTCCCGAACTGTCGACGGGCTTATTCTGCGCTCGAACCTGACCCGGCTCGGCCAGCATCAGAGCGATCGTCGTCAGAATGACCATCGTCCGAGTGGCCGTCGACCGAGTGGCGATCGACCGAGTGGCGATCGTGAGATTCGCGATCATTGACCGCGGGCAGACGGTCGGAGACACTCGCGGCCGAATTTGCCACAAAATTCGCATCATCTAACTTTAGCATTGGCAAGCGCGTCTTATTTTGTCTTTACGAAGTTTTACCCGGATTTCACGTTGCCTTGCACGACACTGGCAACTGCAACTCTGGTGCCACGCATCCACTCATAGGTATTTAGGTCCGAACCGGAGTAACGATGCGTGCGTGGATGCTCGTGTCGGCTGACAAAATCCAATTCCGAAAAGCAATCTCCGCCAGCCGTGGCCGGATTCCTGTACCGGTTAGGGGCGGCCTTCCCGAGTTGGGCAGGCGCTGTTCTGGCCCTATACTCTATTTTTCTTGTGCAGATTTGAAATTCTTAAGATTCGCCTAAATAACGATAAACGGAGGACACGCGGTGACTCAGTCCCGGCCGTATTATCCCCGGTCACGTAGGAACAAAGACCAAGAAACGATGGTCCGCTGTTCATCTTTGTGGAAGCCGGTCGTCTATGCGCTAATCGCCGCTCTGGTCGCTTTTCCCGGAACGGATCGATCGATGTGGGCGCAGGATGCCGCTACCACCATCGCGGTTGACGTCAAAGTAGTGACGCTGCCGGTTACCGTTCGCGACAAACATGGCAAGATCGTGCGTGATCTGACGAAAGACGATTTCGCGCTTAAGGAAGACGGCCGGCCGCAGGCGATCGCTTATTTTTCGCAGGACGCCAATCTTCCGCTCACCCTCGGTCTGCTCGTCGACACCAGCCGCAGTCAAACGAGCGTGCTTGAGGCGGAGCGCAACGCCAGCCGAAGCTTTCTGGATCAGATGCTGGTGCAGCCCAAGGACAAAGCCTTCCTCATTCATTTCGATCACGAAGTGGAACTGCTGGAGGATCTGACTTCGTCGCGTGAAAAACTGCAAGCGGCGCTCGACTTGCTCAAGTCACCATCGGATCGCGACCGATCGAACGATCCCAATGATCCCTCCAATTCCCCCTCTGGCTCGGACCCGCATCATGGCGGCGGTACCCAGCTTTACGACGCCGTCTATCTGGCATCGAATGAGTTGATGAAGAAGCAGCAGGGCCGAAAGGCTATCATCGTTCTTACCGACGGCGTTGACCACGGCAGCAAGACTTATCTGGAGGGTGCGATTGAGTCCGCCCAACGTGCCGACACGGTGATCTACTCCATCTATTTCGCGGAGCCTCGCCACGAGCAAGGCCAACGACCGGGCGGAATGGGGCGCGGCGGGGGTGGTTGGCCGGGCGGCGGGGGTGGCTGGCCCGGTGGAGGCGGTGGATACCCGGGTGGTGGTGGGGGGCCGGGCGGTCGCGGCGGCCAGCGGCAACCGCAAGAGGCGCACGCCGACGGCAAGAAGATTCTCGAGCGGATTTCGAAAGAAACTGGCGGCCGGTTTTTTGAGATAACTAAGAAAGAAAAGGTCGGCGATATTTACGACAGCATCGTCGAGGAGCTGCGTGTTCAGTACAACATGGGTTTTAAACCGGATAAAGACAGCGCGCCCTCCGGCTATCATCATATTGAGTTGACGGTGAAGAAAAAGGACTTGACGGTGCAAACCAGAGACGGATATTACGCCGACCGCGAGGTCGCCGATCGCAAGAATTGAGAGGTTCTGGATGGCAGGCGTGTTCGGGGCTGATTCCCGTTGCCGGGTTGCTACGCCGTACTGATCGCGCAAACCCTACTTTTCCGCGAGTTCGACCCGCAGCGCCTGTTCGAGCGCCGCCTGCCGATCTGCACTCAACTTGGCTCCGCCCGAGGTCAGATATAAGACGTCAATCGCCATCTGCCCCTCGGTCTCGATTAGCGCAATCTCGATGTTGCACTCATGCTTCGAGACCACCGAGCACATCCGGTAAAGAAGTCCGGGACGATCCTGGGTCAGGATCTGTACGAGCGTGCTGTGTCCCGAGCAGCTATCGTCGAATTCAATCTGGGTCGCGACCTTGACCTTCAGGCCGTTTCCCTTCTCCGATTTCAAGCGATCGCGCAGCATACGCGCCAGGTCGGCTTCTCCTTTGATCACGGCCGCGACGCTCTTTTTTAGACGCTCCCACTCCTGCAGATTCATCTCTAGGGTTCGAAAGCGGTCGGTGAAATCGAACGTGTCGACCACCATGCCCGCGGCGTTCGAGAACGCATTCGCCTTCACGATATTCATTCCCCACGCGGCGAGCGCACCCGAGACCGAAGCGAACAGGAAAGGCCGATCGGTGGTAATCAGCGTCAGCTCATACCAGTGACGGACTTGCTTCAAACTTAGTTGGACGCTGTCTTGTCCCAGCCGGGCAGCCATTTCGGCATGTGCGAGAACGTCGGTCGCGCCGTGGATCCGCAAATACCGTTGCGGCAATCCTTCCAGGAAAATGTTGATCTTCTTGCCGGCTACCGGCGCGAGCGACCGCAGATGGGCGAGATTGGACAGGCCGACGTTCGCGCGGTCATCGGCGGTGTGCACGCGTTCATCGGCGCTCCGGCTCAGGTAATTCGCGCACGCAATATAGAGTTGCCATAAGTTATCCGCTTTCCACGGGGTCATGGCTTCCGGGTTCACGGCTTTGACGTCGGCGTAGGTCAGCAGACACAGCATCTTCAGTCGCTCGGGCACCCCCACTTTTTCCGCGAACAATTTCACGTTCGCTGGATCGAATACGTCGCGCCGCATCGCCGCCGACATTTCCAGATGGCTCCCGACCAGATACCGCACCGTCTCGCGATCCACCGGATCAAGATCCAGCCGCTCCGTGCAGCTGTCGGTGAGTTGCAGGCTCAGTTCCACGTGATTGTCACTGGGCACGGCTTTGCCCGAATCATGCAACAGCAGCGCCAGGTAAAGCAGTTCCGGCTGTTCGAGTTCGCTGAGCAACTCGCCAAAGCGCTGGTCCCACTCCGATTTCGATTCCTTCAGACGATGCAGATTTTCAATCGCCAAAAACGAGTGCTCATCCACCGTATAGCGATGATAAAAATCCCGTACCACGAGCGCCTCAATCCCCTTCAGTTCCGGCAGCAGAAGCGCCAGCAGGCGAAGCGCGTTCATGGCGCGCAGAGCATCGGCCGCATGCGGCTGCACCAGGGTTTCCTGCAGGTAAAGCCACAATTCAGCGCCCCGCGGAGGCGTTGCCGCCAGCGCCGGCAGCGCCTGCTCGACTTTATATTCGGTGGTCGTGCTGAGCTTCAGGCCATGTTCCGCCATAAAATGGAAGAGCCCCAGCAGCATTTCCGGATCGCGCAGTCCGGATGGTTGCTGCAGAAAGATCAGTCCGTCGACCACCGAGAAGTCATCACTGGCGACTCGTGAGCGCCAGCCCTGGAATTGCCGGTACAACGACGACCAGGCCGCCGGAATTTCCTCTAGCAATTGATTGCACACCCGGTGCACGCTGCGCACATGCCCAAAGTAGAGGCGCATCCAGTCCGCAGCATTCGTGATTTCCGCATCGTTCGCTCCCATGCTGGCGCCGACCTTTCGGGCGGCCGCTTCGTCCTGTGCTTCCCAGGTGAGCGTGTTGTCGTGCCGCCCATGGCGGAGGTGCAGAAAGCAACGCACGGACATTTGGAAATCGACGGCGGCGTCGAACGCCCGGCGCGATGAAACCGGCAGCAGCGCGTTCATGTCCGGCCAGACCTTTAATTTTTCCATCGCGGAAATCAGCGCCAGCCAGTTGGCAACGTTGTAGTCGCGCAGACCGCCGGGCCCATCTTTCACGTTCGGTTCCAAATGAAAAACGGTGTTGCCAAATTTATGATGACGGGCGCGGGTCAGCTCCGCCAGATTCTGGATCAGGTTCTGACACTCCCGCCCAACCAGGCGGGGGACGACTTTTTCACGCAGCCGCGAAAACAGATCGCGATCGCCCGCCAGGTACCGGCAGTCAAGCAGCGAGATCGCAAACTCGACATTGTTTGGATCCAGCCGTTCGCACTCTGCCAGGTTTCGCGTCGCTGGACTGAGCTTCAGCCGCAGGTCCCACAACTCTTGCGAAAAACGCCGGATGGGATCTTTGAATTCACTCTCGGAGTCACCGCTGGCGTGCAGAAAGAGCAAGTCAATATCGGAGTGGGGGAACAGCCAGCCGCGCCCGAATCCGCCGGTAGCGACGAGCGCAAAATTCTTCGGGCTGTCCGGATCGGTCGGGCTGGACCCTGGTTGCGAAGCAAGGATGATCTCACGCCACAGCCGCTGGACAATCGAATCGACCAGCGCCGTGCGGCGGGCAAGCACCGTGCGCCCTTCACCGGTGAGCGAAAATTCCCGCTCCATGGCAGCGGATTCCCCGATGTACAGGTCCGATAACTCGCTGCGGAGCGTGGCCCCGGTGGTCATTCGATGAGAGTCTCCCTAAAGCGCTCAGCCTCTGCTCCAGCCTTGATTCCGGTCGTGATCAGCAGACAAGGGGGATGACCATGGTTTGCCGTCGATCTGCCGTTTCGAAAGTGCGGGCGCTTACAGCACGCTCTCGCCACGTTCGTCGTTGCGAATCCGAATCGCTTCGTCGATGCGCGACAGAAAAATCTTCCCGTCGCCGATTTTGCCAGTCCGCGCCGCGGTGGTGATCGCCTGCACAACCTTCTCCACCATTTCATCGGCGAGCACGATCTCGAGCTTCACTTTCGGGATCAAGTCAACCGTGTACTCGCGTCCCCGATAAAATTCAGTGTGTCCTTTTTGCCGGCCGTGTCCCCGGGCTTCAAAAACGGTCATGCCTTCGACGCCGACCTCGTGCAATGCGTCTTTCACCGCGTCCAGCTTCGAGACCTGAATAATTGCTTCGACCTTGGTCATCTTGGTCCGTTCTCGGACACCATCGTCCGCCCCGATTGATCGATGCTTTAGCACGATCCAACAATTGCATCATAACAATAGCCGCTGCGCCGTCCCATGCGGAAATCGAAACTATTTATGTTAGTGATTGGAAATCCTTATGTGGCGCTTAAAACCGGCGGTGAAAGTGCATCGCCGAAAGGCGCGTTCCGAGCGCGGTGCCTAGGGTATGCCGGACGGTGTCCCCGATAGAAATCGCACTTTTGCCTGCGAAGGAAACTTGCCTCCGATTGACGCGGGAGGGCTTTCTGCGGTTGGATGGAAGCTGCGTGGCACCTGCGCCTACTATTCTCGATCCCGAGTCGCGGCGGTTTAACCGCCTCGATGCCGCCTGGCTCACGATCTGGCTCATTTGCCTCGCCATACTCGCGGTGCTCCCTCCCCTATTCGAATGGCACAAGCAGCTAATTTTGCTCGCCATCGGAATCGTGCAGTTGCTGGAGACACGGTTGATCTCCTACTTCCCCAAACGCGGAGTCTTCTATGTCATCCTGCTCAAGATTCTGCTGGCCACCATCCTGATCGATCACACCGGCGAGATCGGAATCAACAGCAGTTACTATCCTATTTATTATCTTCCGGTGGTCACGGCTGCGCTCTACTGCAGTCCATGGCTCACGCTGCTCTGGACTTTCATCGCCTCCGCTTTCTACTGTTCCTATCTCTACCCCGCGATGCAGGAATACGAATTGACTCCCGAAGCTTTCGGCCTGCTCGCGCTGCGCATCCTGTTTTTCTTTCTCGCGGCCATGGTCGTCAACCGCTTCGTACAGCAGAGCCAGCATCAAACGCAGTTGTACCGTGAACTCGCCGAGCGCCTCGCCGAAACCAATCGCCGCCTCGAAGAGGCCCAGGCCGAAGCGCGGCGCTCCGAGCGGCTGGCCGCCCTCGGTCAGCTATCGGCGGGACTCGCTCACGAGATTCGCAATCCGCTGGGCGTGATCAAGGGCTCGGCGGAAATGTTGACCCAGAAGTTGCAGGCCTCCGACGAGCTTGCCCGCGAGTTGGCCGGCTACATTTCAACCGAGGTCAATCGGCTGAGTGCTCTGGTGACCGAGTTTCTGGACTTTGCGCGCCCGCTGCACGCACAACCGCATCCCGCGGATCTCGTCGCGCTGCTTGACCGTGTCCTGCAAATCGTCGCCGGGCGCTTTACCGGGAAAGCCGTACGCGTCGAACGCCATTATGCCGGCGGACTGCCGCTCGTTCCGCTCGACGAAAGCTTGTGCGAGCAAGCCTTCCTTAATCTCGTGCAGAACGCGTACGAAGCCATGCAGGATCAGGATCAGGGCGGCACATTGCGGGTTGACGTTCGACCGGCTACCCAGCACGATCGCCAGGGAGTTGAACTGCGGCTCGCCGACAGCGGTCCCGGCGTGCCGGAAGAGCTGCGGGAAGAGATTTTCAATCCGTTTGTGACCACCAAGAAGACCGGTGTCGGGCTCGGCCTCTCCATCGTTTCAAAGATCGTGGATGGGCATCATGGGTCGATCCGGGTCGAGAACGCGCCGGAGGGCGGTGCGGTGTTTACGCTTTTCTTTCCGCTCGAAGAATCCGTAGAGCCGCTGGCAACCGCCGAGCTTCGCTCGTTTTGGACGGGCGAGGGCGCCCGTCCCCACACCAGCTCTCCCCACGCGAACTAAGACCATGCCGACCATCCTTATTATCGAAGACGAAGCCAAGATGCGGCGATTGCTGGAGCTGAATCTTGGCGAAGACGGCTTCAAAACGCTCTCGGCCGGCGATGCTGAAACCGGACTGAAGCTGCTGGCGTCCGAACCGGTTCATCTCGTTCTCACCGACCTCAAGCTTCCGGGAGTGAGCGGGCTCGAATTTCTGCAGACGGCCAAGCAGCTAAATCCGGCGCTGCCGATCGTGGTCATGACCGCGTTCGGGTCGGTCGAAACCGCAGTTGAGGCGATGAAAGCCGGCGCCAGCGACTACGTTCTCAAGCCGTTCTCGCTCGCAGAAATTCGGATGGTGGTGCACAAGGAGCTTGATCACTCGCGCCTGCGCGAGGAGAATCGGTCGCTGCGCGAAGCCCTTGGAGAAAAGTACAGCCATCCGAACATTGTCGCGATCAGTCCTAAAATGCAGGAGGTGCTGGCCACCGTCGAACGGGTTGCGTCCACCAATTCCACCGTTCTGCTGGGCGGAGAAAGCGGAGTTGGCAAAGATCTCATTGCCCGCGCTATCCATGAAAAATCGCGCCGCGCTTCCGGTCCGTTCGTCAAGATCAACAGCACCGCGATCCCCGAAAATCTTTTGGAGAGCGAATTGTTCGGCTACGAAAAGGGAGCTTTCACCGGAGCAGCCACCAGCAAGCCAGGCAAATTTGAACTCGCCGACAAGGGCACGCTCTTCCTCGATGAAATCGGAGACGTGCCGCCGGCCATCCAGGTCAAACTTCTCCGCGTGCTGCAGGAGCGCGAGTTCGAGCGGCTGGGCGGCACGCGTACCATTAAAGTCGACGTGCGGCTCCTCGCGGCCACCAACCGCGATCTGCGCGCGGCGCTCGAAGATGGAACATTTCGCGAAGACCTTTATTACCGACTCAACGTGGTCCCGATCGATATCCCTCCGCTGCGCCAGCACAAAGAAGATATTCCTGGACTGGCGAACTTGTTTCTGGCTCGCTTCGCCAAAGATTCCGGAAGAGCGGAAAAAATCACGGGAATTTCTTCGGCTGCGATGCAGCTTCTCGTCAGTCATTATTGGCCGGGCAATGTGCGTGAGCTGCAAAACGTCATCGAACGCGCCTGCGCGCTTGCTGCGGGCAGCCAGTTGGAAGTGAGTGACATACAGCTCGACTCGCCGCGCAATCGCAGCGGCTCTGCATCGGATCGAGACCGCTTTCTGCCCGACGGGATGACGCTTGATCAGTGGGAAGATGAGATGATCCGCGAGGCGCTTAAGCGCGCCGGCGGGAACAAGTCGCAGGCCGCTCGTCTGCTGGGGCTGTCGCGGAATGCGCTGCGGTATCGCTTGTCGAAGATTGGAATCGACGACAACGACGGGGAGTAAAGGCCAGGCTTCCGTGGTCTTAGACCCTGCTGGAGAGGCCCGGTCCTACGGAGCGATGCAAAGTGCCCGCAGCCATGCACTGACCCCTGGCCGAAAAGCACCACCCTGGTGGAACCGGGCCACCGGAACGCCGTAAATGGGTGACGCTCGTGCTGTTATGTTTTTCCTAACTTCTTTAAAAATAAGGTAGTTCGATGAATCGCCGGCTCCGCCCTCCATTGGCACTCCGCCTGCATTCTTGTAAGCAGAGATTTTTCGTTCCGAGGTGGAGATCGAATGAAGTTCAAATTAATATCGGCAATCCTAGGATTGGCGATGGCGATTCCAGGCGCCGTCATTGCTCAAGACTCGGCTCAGAACCAAGACGACCAGACCCCGAGTCAGAATACAAAGCCGTCGCCCTATATTCAGGCGCCGGTGCAAGCGCCCGCTCCGGGTCCGAACGATCAGCGACCGGCAGACCCGAATTCGATGGATCAGAATTCCAATTCCAATTCCACGGACCGGAATTCCGTGGATCCGAATTCGACGGATAACGGTTCGATGAATCAGGGGCCGGATGCAGGTCCGAACGAAGCAGGTTCCAATAACTCGGGTCCCGGTGGTCCGACTTCGAACACTCCGGCTCCGGTAGAAAACACTGGCGTCGCGCGCATCAGTCTGATTCATGGCGACGTTTCGACGCAGCGTGGCGACTCCAAGGATTGGTCGGCGGCTGTGATCAATGCTCCCGTGATCGCCGGCGACCGGGTTTCTACCGGCGACAAAGCGCGGGTTGAGCTGGAGCTCGATTTTGCCAACACGTTTCGGCTGGCGGAGCATACCCAGGCCAACATCACTCAGCTCACACGCTCGCAAATCCAGATTCAACTTGGGCATGGGATGGCGAACTACACCGTCTACAAGGGCAGCGATGCGGACGCGGAAATTGATACCCCGAATGTGGCCATTCGCACCGAGCGGCGCGACTCCAGTTTTCGAATTCTAGTTACCGCCGATGATCATACCGAGGTGCTGGTCCGCAAAGGCGAAATCGAAGTGACCACTCCGCAGGGCGGCACGCGCGTGGGGCAGAACCAGTTCATTACGATTCAGGGCACGGGTGCGGACGAGCAGTACAAGATTGGCGAGGCTCCGGCCCGCGATGATTTTGATCAATGGAACACGGATCGCGACAACATGATCCGTAACTCCGAGGCGCGCCGTCACACCAACGACTACTACGTGGGAACCGAAAATCTCGATGGGCATGGCACCTGGTCGGAAGTCCCGGATTACGGTCAAGTGTGGCGGCCGACGGTGCCTCCGGACTGGGCTCCTTATCGCGATGGGCGCTGGGTGTATGAACCTTATTGGGGATGGACCTGGGTTTCCTATGACTCCTGGGGCTGGGCTCCTTATCACTATGGCCGCTGGATGTATGTCGACGGAGGCTGGGGGTGGTGGCCTGGACCGGCTTACGGATACCCGTTCTATCGTCCCATTTGGGCTCCGGCCTATGTCTCGTTCTTTGGATTCGGGCCCGGATTTGGTGTCGGGTTTGGATTTGGGTTGGGCTTCGGTTTCGGCTGGCTTCCGCTTGGTCCTGGTGACTTTTTCCATCCCTGGTGGGGGCGTTGGGGTGGGGGCTTCGGCTATGCCGGTTTCGGCGGATACAATCGCGGCGGTTTTGGGCCGCTGCGTCCCGGTTCGCGATTCTCGAACGTGAACCTGGCCATGCATGACCCGAACTTCCGCGGCGGGACGACGGTCTCGGGCAAGGATTTCGGCACCGGACACATGAACGCTCGGGCCATGACGCACGCGCAGTTTCAGAGTGCCCGCTTCACGACCGGCAGAGTGCCCGTCAGTCCTGGCCGCGAGAGCTACTCGGCCAGCGGACGGCCGGCGGCTGCATCAACGACCCGGAACGCGTCGGAGAATCAGCATTTCTTCTCCTCGCAAAGAACGAGCCAGGCAACGAACCGCGGCAGTATGAGTGCCGCGGCGAATGACCGGTCGATGGCAAACGGCCGCGAAAATTCGCGATTTGGAAACGGCAACTCGGAACGAAGCTCGGAGGCGCGAGGCAATTCGAATTCGGGAGCGGCGTCGAGATCCGGCAACTCGGGTGGCTCGACCTCGGCCCGCGAAGGCGGCAGCAGCAACGGTGGCTGGCAGAAGTTTTCCCCGATGGCAAGGTCCTCTTCTGAGTCAGGCAGGGCGGGTGAGTCGGCCGGCCGCCCATCGTTGGGCGGTTCCTCGATGGGCCGTACAGAAGAGCGCAGTCCGTACGGCTCTTCGCGCAGTCCGGGCTCAGAAGGGCGGAGTTATGGTTCGGAGGGCCGGAGCTATGGCTCAGAAGCCCGGAGTTACGGTTCAGAGGGTCGTGGCTACGGCGCGGGCGGGTATGGTGGAGGTTCTCGTCCGCCACTCAACATGAGGCAGCCGATTGTTACTCCGCGATCTTACGGCGGCGGGCGCTCGGCTCCGAGCTACGGTGGCGGGCATTCGGCACCCAGCAGTCACGGTGGCGGATCCTCACGTGGCGGCGGATCTTCGCACGGCGGTGGATCGCACGGCGGCGGACACGGGCGGTGAAATTCACCGGTGACATCGACATTGCGCTGGGTGTTTTCCCGGCGCAGTAAGGCAGCATAGCAACACTCTTCCCAGCAGTGAGGCGCGCAAACCGCGTCCCACTGCTTTTTTTTTGACGTACATCGTTCGGCGAGGGGCCGGCGTGCCGGACATGCGGGAAACGCGGGACGGCGCCCCTTGGAGCATAGGCCCAATGCCTGCTAAGATCGATGACCTCCCCGGGGGAGTGTCATGGAGGGATCCCTTGTCCCGCGCAAACTGGCCGGCCGCTACGAAGTAAGAGAGGTGTTGGGACAAGGCGGCATGGGGCTCGTTTATCGCGCCTACGATACCGTCATTCGGCGCGAAGTGGCGGTTAAGACTATCCTCGACATCCCCGATCCGGCTTCGCTGCAGCTGTTCTACCGGGAATGTGATGTGCTCGCCTCGATGAGCCATCCGAACATTGTCGAGATATTCGATATCGGTGAGTTCGAAGAGGAGGGCAAAAAGAAGCCCTACTTCGTGATGCCGCTCTTGCCGGGCACGACGCTCGAGACATTTATCCGCAACGCCAGCCACCGGCTGACGGTCGAGCGCGCGATCGGAATCATTTCCCAAGCCTGCCGGGGCCTGCAGGCGGCGCACGAGCGCGGCCTGGTGCATCGGGACCTCAAACCGAGCAACATCTTCGTGATGGAAGACGACTCGGTGAAAATCATCGATTTCGGCGTCGCACACATCACTGAAACGCGCTCTACCCGCGCACTCAAAGGCACGCTGCTCTACATGTCGCCGGAGCAGATCGAGATGAAGCCGCTGTCGGCGCTCTCCGACATCTTTTCGCTCAGCGTGGTGTGCTATGAAGCGCTGACCGGCCGGCAACCCTTCCAGCGGGCGCGGCCGGACGAAATTGTCGAAGCGATCCGGAAACAGATTCCACCGCCCGCTTCGGAGATCAATCCTGCGGTAAGCCAATCCGTTGGGCGCGTGGTGCACAAGGGCATGGCCAAGCAGCCGTGGCACCGTTTCTCGAGCGCGCGCGAGTTCAGCGAGGTTCTCAACAAGGCGTTGCGCAATGAACCGATCGAATTCTTCGATCCTTCGCGCACACGACCGCGCCTCGAACGCGCCACCAAGGCGCTCGAGGCCGGGGACCACCAGTTTGCCGGAGAAATTCTGAGCGAACTCGAAGCCGAAGGCCACATCGACAGTTCAATCAGCAAGTTGCGCCAACAGCTCGATGCCTCCGTTCGGCGCAAGACGATTGCGCAGCTTCTGGAAGCTGCCAAAGCTCGTTTCGAAGAGCAAGAAGATCCGCTGGCACTGCAGAAGATCCAAGACATCCTGGAGATGGAACCCGACAACGCCCAGGCTCTGTCGTTGAAGAGCCAAATCGAAAACCGGCGCAGCGACAAGCAGATCGAGAGCTGGTATCGCCTGGCGCGCCAGCACATCGATAATCACGCCTACCAGCACGCGCGCGAAGCTCTGCAAAATGTGTTACAGCTCCGGCCCAACGAAGGCCGCGTTTTGCAGCTCATCGCGGAGGTCGATCGACAGGAGCACGAATACAACAAGCTACGACAGGAAAAGGCGCAGATTCACGATGCCGCCCTCGGAGCCTGGCAGAAGGGAGACGTCAGCAGCGCGCTCAGTAAGCTAGGGGTGGTTCTCGAACTGGACCGGCGTGCGCCCGATGCCTCGACTCCGGAGCGGGGCGCCACCTACCAGAGTTTTTACAACGAGGTCCGCACCGAGCATGATGCGATGAACAACGCATATGCCGAAGCGCGAAAACAGCTCGCGGAGCGCAACTTCAGCAAAGCGCTCGCAACCTGCGAAATCTACGTCGCGAAGTATCCGAACAACGCGATTTTTCAGGCACTCAAGTACGACATCGAAGAACAGCAGCGGCAGGAACTTTCGGCTTTTATTGCTGCCATCGACCGGCAAGTGGAAGGAGAAGCCGATCTCGACAAGCGCGTGAACATCCTGAAAGAAGCGCTCGAGCTGCATCCTGGGGAGAGCCACTTCGAGCGCGCGCTGCGCTTGGTGAAAGACAAGCGCGACCTGGTGAACTCGATCGTCGCGCGTGCTCTGCATCACGAAGCCGAAGGTGCATTCGGAGACGCGCTCAACGACTGGGAAATCCTGCGAACCATTTACAGCCAGTATCCTGGCCTGAAGTTTGAAGTGGAGCGGCTACAGAAACGGCGCGAGCAGCAGAGCCGGATCGAGGCCAAAAGCGCATGGGTGGAACAAATCGATACCTGCGTGCGTTCGAGCGACTACGGGCGCGCCCGGGACTTGCTGGAGCGGGCGAAGACGGAATTCCCCAACGATGCGGAACTGGCCGAACTGGAGAAGATGGCCAACGACGGAGTTCAGCGTTCGACCGAGGCGCATCGCCTGATGTCCGAAGGCCAGGAACTGTACGCACAAAACCGGGCCACGGAAGGAATCAAGCTTCTACGCGAGGCCTACGAACTGGACGAGCATAATGCCCTGAGCCGGGCCGTGCTTGCCAATGCGCTGCTTGAGCATGCCCGTGGATTGGCGGAAAGCAACTGGCAGGAAGCCGACCACCTGGCCCAGCAAGCAATCGAACTGAATCCGGGACATCCTCTGGCCAAGACCGTACGCACGCTGATTTCCGACCAAAAGCGGGAGCAGTCGGTTAACGAATCGCTTTCCCATGCGCGCAAGCTGCAAGCGGCGGGGGACGTGACCGGGGCGCTCGCGCGCATCGAGGAAGCGCTGGCGGCAAATCCGCGTGAGCCGAGACTGGCCCAGACTCAAGACACGCTGCAGCGAGAACTGCAGGCGCAGAGTCGCCAGGCCAGGCGGCGCGATCTTGTCGAACTGCGCCGCATGGAGCAGGAAGCCGAAGGGCTTTCCGACGCTTCGACCAAGCAGGCATTTGCGCAACGCGTGCTGGGGTTGGCCAATCGCTACCTGGATGATGATGAGGTTTTATCTTCAGCGAATGGCCTTTTGCAACGCCTGAACGTGCCGACGGTTCAGGGAAAGAAGCCGAGTGCGGGCGGGGAAGAACGCACCTGGGATCAGCAGGGGAACTTTACCGGACTGCCGCCCGATGCCGGCCAAAAGACCGCGTCGCTCTACTCTCCGACGCCGGGTTTGCCGTTGTCGGCGGAGAAACAGAGCGCACCGCCCCCTCTGCCAGCTACGCCAGTTTCGCCGACGCCCCCGTCATCAAAAATTAAACCGGCGCGAGCGATGCCCCGGCCCGCGATCCCCGGTTCAAAGTGGCCGAAGGTTCCCGTAAAACTTTCACGCGGCCAAATGGTTGCGGCGGGGGCCTCGGCGGTGGTTTTGCTATTGGCGCTTTGGTTCATCGGGAGACATCCTGGTCCGGTCAGTGCGCCGTTACCGGTCGGCCGTTTCGGAGTAATGGTTCACACCACCCCGGCGGGGGCGACCATCCGCGTCAATGACGAGGTCCGCGGCGTGTCGGATTTGCAAATCGATCTGCCCGGAGGAACTTACCAGATCGAAGCGCAACTCCCGGGTTACCAGCCGCAGACCGTGACTTACGATGCGAAAGCCGGGGCGCCGAACTCCATCGAATTGACGCTCGAGCCGGCGCAGGCGGTGGTCGAGTTATCGGCTGACACTGGCACCGGGAAAGTCTCGTTTGACGACCAGCCCCCGGTCGAACTTGAGGGAGCGCAGTGGTCCCTCACTCACATCGCGCCCGGCGAGCACAAGCTTAAGTTTGAGGGGCCGCAAGGCAGTGCATCGTTCAGCTTTGCGACTGAGGCCGGTGCCGTGCCGACCGTCAAACGACCGATCCTGGCAAAGGGCATGTTGGCGGTGGTTGTCACTAGCTTCAGCGACCGCGTGCAGATGTTTGCCAGCGATTCCGCGGCCAAGCTCAGCTGGGACGGGCAAACTCCGACTGCCATGGGAGAGGACGGCTGGCAGTTCACGCAAGTGACGTCCGGTAATCATGAACTGACCCTGACCCAGGGCGGCGACCAGTACAAGCTTAATGTCGACGCTGGGCCGATGCCGTCTCTTAGCGTCTTTCTCGAATCGGGCAGGAACGTTGGCACACTGGTCGTCGTGACCAACGAAGACAAGGCGCGCGTGTTCCTCAACGGCCAGCCGCAAAAGGACACCACGCAGGACGGCCAGATACGAATTTCCAATCTGGAGCCGAAGGATTACGTGGTCAAGGTGAGCAAGGAGGGCTTCCAGGACCTCCCCGACCAAAGAGTTCGAATTCTCAAGGGCGAAGAGCGCAAGCTGACTTTCAATCTGCAGCCCATTCCGCGTTTTGCTTCACTTTCAATCCAGGGCGGAACACCCGGGGCGCAGGTGCTGATCGACCAGCTTTCGGCAGGAACGGTGCAACCCGATGGAAGTTTCAGCGCCCCCAAAATCAGCCCCGGTGATCACATCTTGGAACTGCGCAAGGACGGTTTCAAGCCCAAGCGGTTGCAGAAGCGATTCGTCCCGGGATCGAACCTGGCCGTCACCCCGGCGGAGGCAGCGCTCGAAGCTGCTTCTAGCGAGATCAAGATCACGTTCACGCCTTCGGACGCCACGGTAAGTCTGGCGAAGGCCGGAGAAACTCCGATCAAAATAACCTCTGGCAACCCCGTCGACCTGCCCCCAGGAACTTATACGCTGACGACTCGTACGGCGGACAATCTGATTCGCTCGTCAACGGTTGAGGTTGTGGCGGGACGATCCAAGGTTTTCGACCTGGCTTTAGCGCCAAGCGGAATGTCGCAGTGGGATGACCCTTCGGGATGGAAGCCGGACGGGGGAACCTTCGTCCATAAGGGTGGGGATTTCGTACTGTACGGCGCGTCTCAAACTCCGGGGACATTTGTCTTTTCTGTGATGTTGCAGAAAGGCCACCGCCTGCAATGGGTGGTGGACTATGTCGATCCCCAGAATTACATCTTGTTCCAGATGGATGACAACAACTTCTATCGCAGTGTCATCCGCAACGGTCAGAAGACGGGCGAAGCCAAAATCCCGTACAAGAGCCAGAAGAAGAGTCTCCACACAATCCAGATTCACATTTCGCCTTCGGAAATCGTTCAACAGACGAAAAGTGGAGATAACTGGGTGGTTTTAGACAAATGGAGCGGAGCCAACCTCTCCGCCGGAAAGTTTGGTTTCTACATTCCCGGCAACGACCAGATTGCGCTCTCCGGGTTTGGTCGCTACGCAGACCTGAGCGCGCACTAGACTCGCATACCCGCGCCGACGCCGCACTACGGTCTTCCGACGCCCATGTACTGAAATCCCATCGCGCGCAGGCGCGACGAGTCGAGCAGGTTCTTGGTGTCGATGATGATCGGCCGTTTTACCAGGTGGCGGATCTTCGCGAAATCCAGCGTCCGGAACTCGGGCCAGCCGGTGGCGACGATCAGCGCGTCCACTCCTTCGGCCACCCCGTAGGCCGATTCGCAATACTTCACCGTGCCGTTCAGCACCATTCGTGCATCGGGAATGGCCGCGGGATCGTAAGCCCGCACGCGCGCTCCTCCAGCCAGCAGATTCTGGGCCAGACGAAGCGAAGCCGATCCGGCCACGGAGTTGGTGTTCGGCTTGAAAGCCAGCCCCAGAATGCCGACGTCCTTGTTCTGTACCGTGTCGAGCGCAACCGCTACTTTTTGCAGCAGCCGGTCCGCCAGGCTCATGTTCACCTCGCGGGCAGCGTTCAGAACCCTCAAGTCGATGCGGTTCTGTTTTGCCAACCCGGTCAGCGACTCCATATCGCTCTCGGCAAAGATTCCACCCATGCCGGCGCCAGGCTGCAGGCAGCGCGGCGCAATTTTCTTGTCCAGGCCCAGCGCCAGCGAGAGGCTGACGGCGTCGGCATTCACGTGTTCGCACAGACTCGCAATTTCATTGATGAACGAAATCTTGGTAGCCACAAAGGCGGTGGTGGCGGTGCGCGCCAACTCCGCGGTTTCGTAATTCGTGACCAGCACCGGAACTCCGCGCATCACCAGCGGATGAAAAATCTGCTTCAGTGTGGAAACCGCTTCGCTCGATCCTGTCCCGAGGATGATCCGGTCGGGCCAGTTGAAGTCTTCGACCGCACATCCGTTGGTGAAGAACATGGGTTGGCATACGAGCAGGCTCTTGAGGCCTTTTCCGTGGAGCGTGCTTTCGAGCTCTCTCGTCGAACCGACGCGAATCGGCGTGACGATCGAGAGCACTTGAAAGCGGCCCGCCGCGCTCGCCAGTCGGATGGCAAGCTTTTCGAGTCCCTGCTCTGAATCTTCGGCGAGAAAGATCACCTGCGTCTTGCGTGCCAGTTCTTCCGGGTCCGCCGAATACACCAGCCGTCCGGCGCGCACATTGCGCCGAATCACTTCCTGGAGATTTTTTTCGAAAAAAGGAATGTTGCCTTTGGCAACTTCCGTGAGGCGGGTGGTATCGGCGTGACAACACCAAACCGGTGTGCCGAAATCTGCGAGACAGGCGGAGATGACGGTGGCGAGGTAGCCGGATCCATAGACCCCAATTTGCATAGTCTCTCTTCTGATCGAACTCGCGATCAAACCCGCAGCCTGGAATCCGGCGCTCGGTCGGCAGCCGGTTCACCCATGCTAATCGGTCCAATGGACTTAGCAACGGGTGGAAGGTACATGTACCGGAGAGCCGTGAAACTAGCCGCTAGATACGGGTTTTCAGGGGTTATTGCGGATTGTATTGCGGGCGTTTTTCGGGTCTACATCTTGGACGACAATTGGCCGTGTCCGAGCGGCACGGTCGCCACATCCTGCCAGTAACCGCCGTTTTCGCGGACGAACATCAATTGCTCGACATGGACCTGGCGCTTGCCTGGAAACTGCGCCCAGCGTTCGCGTGCGATCGCATACGCCGCGCGCGCCTGCTCATCGGTTTCCGTTTTCAAAATCGTGAGATGCGGAATGTAGGGCCAACTCTCCTGGCAATACAATTCCTTGCCGCAAAGTTGATCGTGCAGTTCCCGCATCCGATACGCGTCACGCTTTACCTGGATGAACAAGGTTGGGGTGGTGGGCAGAAAGGTTTCCACGTCGCCCAGTTCGACGCTGAAGGGGACGACGCGGCCACAAGCTTCTTCCAGAAATTCGAGCGCGGCCGCCTCAGATCCCGCCAGTTGTCGCGGAGGAAGAATCGTGAGATGGGCCGCCATGTGAGCGATGGTCGGGTGGAGTTCCCGGCGCAGTTGTTCCACAAACTCGCCAACCGGATTGCGGACGTACGTCACCAACGCGTAGCGTGAACTGGGCATGAGTTCCGAGGCAAGATTATAGCCCGAGCGCGGCATGGCAGGGCAGGCCACCTTCTGGGAGTGCCGCGAAGGTCATCTGTAGCAATCATTTAGAATCGAATGTACGGTCGTACCCTGGAACGACGGTCCGGCGTAGCCGAGCCTGGTAGCGCACCCGCCTTGGGGCATGATGATTGGTACCAACCGTTCCATTCCTTATTTTCGAAATCTATAATTATTGTTTCCAAAATTATTATTTCCAAGCATTTTGGGAATCTGTTTTCGTTCGAAGGAACCCAAATTCGCGGTTTCACTCCGAGCAACTCAGCGCGTACCACCATTACCCGAATTCGTGCCGCCTGCGTGGCGCGCCCGACTTGTTCGTCGCGATCACTACAATCTGGATGAGCTCGCTTCGCGCCCACCTAATGTTTGGTGCCGGCTCCCTTTTTTGATTCTGCGCCCGATCCCTGGGGCCAAACCGGCGAGAGCAGTTCAATGCGCCAGATCGGCCCTCCCGCGTAAGACGGTGTCTCGGACTTTAGGACAACCGGAGCTTCGCCGCCTAGAATCCAAATGTGCGAATCGGGTGGTTGCTTTCCTACCATCGGGGCCACCACGCCGGCGACGCCGCCAAGGTCAACCTTCGCGACATAATGCACGGCCTCGCGGCTGAACCCGGCAAGGGAAAAAGGCTCCGTTCCCTGGGCATTCACCACGATCTTTACCAGCCTCGGCTTCGGCGCAGCCACCACCATGGGGACTTCGATTTGTCGCGTGCCGTCTTGGAGATTCATCAGGAGCGTGGGAATCAGACCATTGCCTAGATCGGGCGGCAGCGCGAGATGCTCGTTCGCTACTTTCTCTTTGCCGTCGTCGTCGGTGTAGCGAACCGTAACCTGTCCAGTGGCGCACCTAATGGAGAGATCGCTTGCATTCTTGAACGAAGGCCCCTTCTGCACCAGGTGATAGGAGATGAGCCGGAAGTTGCCGCGTTGCGAAAAAACGGTGGTTTCCTCTTGCCGCGAACCGTCTTCGAAGCGGAACGCGAGTTGAGTTGTGACTTGATCACCACGAGCCACCTGGGTCAGGTCGCCGGCAGCGATTGCGACGCCATCGAGCGTGCTGAGCACGAGAAAGCCGTGAATCAGGCCTTCTCTGTAGCGCACCGCGACCGGAGACGCGGACGCCGGGACGCCGGAGACAAACCAAGTGGAAATCAGCAGAATGGCGAGAAGGCGGGAGCGCTAAACCGTAACCTCTTGTGCCTAAAATGCGGCACAATTGTTCGATGCGGTTATCGCCTGGGTGGTTTTCGCACCCGAGGCGTTTCGAGGTGACAAAACCGCAACCTGTCGCTGATCCCAGAGCTGACTCAAGACGAGCTTACTAGTCCGGCGTTGCTCCGAGGTATTCTTCGTGTCCTTCGAACACCTCGCGCAGCAGCTTCTCAAGCCGCTGTTTCAGCGTGACGGGCGGGCAACTTTCATACACCACTTTCGCCGTACGTACGCTCAATTCAGAGGTGGAAATCGCTTTCGTTGCCATAATGAAGACCTCTGGTTCCTCGGTTGAAAAATCGCCCAACGACATTCATCGACCGGAGGCAACATCCGGTTCTCCTGCGAACATCACCATTGCCCGGTGGTTGGGGCCAACGCGCTGCATCTTGACGAGACACGGACACTTTTTCAATAGCGGGCGCCTGTCGGCCCCTTAATTTTCATGTTCCCGTAACTTACGGGAAACAATGGTGATGTCGTGCAGCCTGAAAACCGGGGTAGAATGTTGCGGCGGCCCTTAGGTGAGTGCAGTGTCTGTGGAACCAGCGAAGCTCCAAGATTCTCTCAAATTTGGCGACGATTTCGAACTCGATTGCGTTGCCGGCCAGCTGCGGCGCTCCGGTCGGATCCTAAAAGTCGAGCGCATCCCCGTGGAAGTTCTACTCTTCCTCGTCCAGCAGCGAGGGGAAGTGGTGAGCCGCGAACAAATCGCGGAGAAGGTTTGGGGGAAGGGCGTCCATCTCGACACCGACAACAGCATTAACGGCGCGATCCGAAAGATCCGGCAAGTGTTGAAAGACGACTCCGAAGCGCCTCGTTTCATTCAAACAGTCACGGGCAAAGGATATCGCTTCATTGCACCGGTCGTGGTGCCAGACCCCAAGCCGGAGGCGGCGGCCGCAGCGCCTGGAACTCTGATGCCCGAGCAACCGGCAGTTTGGTTTCGCGGGGGGCGGGTGCGGGGGCTTGGGATCTCGATTATTGCAACCGCGTTCGTGCTGCTGGCGGGTTGGGGTGTTTACGCACGCTGGTTCGAATTCCAAACTCGGCCGCTCGGGTTGGGCGGACGAACCATGCTGGCGGTGCTGCCCTTTGAAAATCTTACCGGGGATGCAGGGCAGGAATACTTCAGCGACGGCATGACGGAGGAAATGATCACGCAACTCGGAGGCTCCGATCCGGAGCACATGGGAGTGATCGCCCGCACTTCGGTGATGCATTACAAGCATAGCCAGGAGCCACTGTCGCAGATCGCTCGGGAGTTGGGAGTGCAGTATGTGCTCGAAGGGAGCGTGAGACGCGACCCCGACACGGTACGAATTACCGCCCAGCTCATTCGAATGGGAGACCAGACCCACCTTTGGGCCCGCGATTTTGACCGGGATCCCAAGGATTTGCTGATGGTGCAAAGCGAAATCGCGACGGAAATCTCCGGCGAGATCCGGACCGCGCTCGGAGATCACAAACCGATTGCTCCTATTGTTCAACCGGCTCTCTCCCCTCAGGGCTATGAAGCGTACAACCTTTATCTGAAGGGCCTCTATTTTTGGAACAAGAGAACGGGGGAGGGATTTCAGGAAGCGATCAGTTATTTTCAGCAGGCCACGGCCAAAGATCCGAGTTATGCCCGTGCCTATGCTGGTTTGGCGGACGTCTATGCTTTGATGGGTGGCTACAGCGGGGCTCTGACGGCCCAATCAATGTCTCAAGCGCGAGCCGCCGCTCTTCGAGCTCTGCAACTGGACGACAACCTGCCGGAAGCTCATGCGGCCTTGGCTTTAATTGTCCAGAATCATGACTACGACTGGCAAACAGCTGAAAAGGAATTCAAACGCGCGATTGAATTGAACCCTAATTATGCCACTGGCCATCAATGGTTTGCCGAGCACCTCGCATGGCGAGGGCGTTTCGAGGAGGCTCTCCGCGAGAGTGAACGCGCGCGTCAACTGGATCCGCTTTCGCTGATTATCGCCTCCGACAACGCAGCGATCCTGCTCTACGCACGCCAGTACGACCGGGCGATCGCTCAGTTTAATGCGGTCCGCGAAATGGATCCCAACTTCCCGCGCGGCTTATTGATTTATGCCGCCTATTTGCACAAAGGAATGTTCGCAGAGGCGCAGACGGTTGTCGAAAACAAATTCGCGGCAAACTCTCCTTGGCAGTTGGCGAATCTTGCCTACATCTATGGACGCACTGGAAAGCGGGCACCAGCAGAGCGCGAACTGAGAGAATTGCTGGACATAAACGGGCGGCAACCCGTGGATCCGATGGTGATCGTTCTGGCCTACATCGGAATGGGAGACAACGATCAGGCGATTGCCTGGTTGGAAAAGGGGTATGCGGCGCATTCCAACGGTCTGACCTCGATTAAGGTGGACCCACTGTACGACCCGCTGCGCGGCGACCCTCGGTTCCAAGATCTTCTGCGGCGAGTGGGTCTAGCGCAATAGCCCACCTGCGGCGAGCGAGAATGTACGGATGGGTACACTCCGACCGGCGTCGGAACTGGTAATTGATAAAAACGCGAAGACGAGCTGAAAAACAACCAGGTGGCGGAGCGCCGGCGCAGTAACAGGCAAGAAACGCGGGAGGCAACGACTATGAGACCAACAACAGCACGAAGCCTTCGCAGCAATAAAAAGGGCTTGTCACCCGAACAACGTGAAGAACTACTCAGAGCACTGAAAGCGCGTTTTGAGAAAAACGTGAACCGCCATAAAGGTCTTGAATGGGCGGAAGTACAAGCAAGGCTCGAAACCAATTCTGACAAACTGTGGTCGCTCCATGAAATGGAAAGAACTGGAGGTGAACCGGACGTCGTTGGTCATGATAAAAAAACGGGCGGATACATTTTTTATGATTGTTCAGCGGAAAGTCCGAAAGGCCGCAGAAGTGTTTGCTATGACCGTGAAGCGCTGGAGTCAAGGAAGGAACAAAAACCAAAAGAGAATGCGATTGATATGGCAGCTGCCATGGGCATTGAGCTTTTAACCGAAGAACAATATCGAGAGTTGCAGAAACTTGGGAATTTCGATACGAAAACGTCGAGCTGGGTCAAAACGCCTTCTGATATCAGAAAACTCGGCGGCGCCCTGTTTTGTGATCGACGCTACGACACGGTTTTTGTGTTTCACAACGGTGCGGATTCTTATTATGCCGCTAGGGCGTTCCGCGGCTCGCTCGGCGTCTGAATTATTATCTGCCTGACAACGGATATGCAATCGATAGGCCCCGATCAGAATCTGTACTCGAAGTGGGAAAGTGGACGAGCATCCAACGGAATCACTTCGTACACAACCCCGCCTTTGCCCGATCCGCCCACCGGAGTCGTTCCATATAGCTTGCCATAGCTCGGCATCTCCCTAAAACAGGAAGACAGGAGTCCAAGGTACTCGCGGCATGAAGGCTGGAGACACGGTGAAGCTGATTGCTATCCTTCCAAATCTGCGAGATGACGAAGAACCTGAACACTCGCGCGCTGTTACTGTGAGCCTTCTTGGCACTAGGCGCAGTCGCGCAATCCGCCCAGGCACTTGGCGCACGGGCAAACGCAACCCCCTCCGCCGGAGTCCCTTCCCAAAGTTCGTCGGGCAGAGTGGAACTGCAGAGGTCTCTCCTCGATGCGAGAACGCTTTTGGCTCTACACCAGAAACTCGCGGCAAGCTTGGGACTCCTCCCACGGCCATCCACGAGGTTCAGCCAAAATACCCGTCCGCCGCCAAAAAGTCGCATATCGAGGGCATGGTGGTATTGTGCGTTACCATTGGCAAAGACGGAGATGTTCGGAGCGTGAGTGCGACTTCTGGCCCGAAGGAACTAATTCCTGCCGCTGTGCAAGCCTTTGCAGAAGTGGCGCTTTCGGCCCTACCTTGCGAACAACGAGCCGGTCGAAGCAAGCATTCGGATTCGCGTGAACTTCCGGTTGACTAGGATAGAAATAATGTTCGCATGACCGGCTTCCGAGTCTAATCGCCCGGGGCTGTTGAGAAAGGAACCAAAGAACCGCTGCCATGCAACGCCCTCCGGATCCTCAATTGCTTGGGTTCCTCGAAGCCTACGACCGGCATATCTCGGATCTCGCTCTTGCGCTCCGAGAGGTGATTCTTGAGGAAGCACCCGACGCCTCGGAGTCGATCTACCAGGTGTACACAGTGGCCATTTGGTTCGGGTTCAGCGGAAAGATGAAGGACATGTTCTGCTACATCGCGACCAACGCGGGGCACGTCAACTTGGGATTTCCGCGCGGGAGTTCGCTGCCCGATCCGAATCGAGTGCTGGAAGGCGAGGGTAAGGCCATGCGCCACATCAAGCTCAGGAGCCAGCGCGATTTGGAGCGTCCCTTCTTGCGACGCTACATCCAGACGGCGATGGAGCAAGCGGCGCAATCGGGTGCGAGCGGAACGGGCAAGAGCGTTGTTAAGAGCGAACGCGGAGTCCAATCGAAGCGCCACGCAAAGAAACCCCGCAGGAAATAACCAGCACTTACCCATTGAAATCGGGCCGAGCGGGTCTCTGCAGCCAATTACGAGGTGTTCGTGGTTGACTTTTTGGTAGCGGGCATAAGTCGCTAGGCGATTGGAGCCAGCAACTCAGTTTGCAATTGGTCTTCGGGAGTCACTCGCGGGTCGTTCAGATAATTTTCAATGCAGAACTCGGGACGGAGGGTCACGCGCTTCTCCGACAACGTCTTGAAGATGCGATCAAATGCCACCCAGATGTGGGAGTAAGGCCCGGTCAAAAGGAAGCGAGCATATTTACCGGCTCTGATGCGCCTGTGGTGGAGCCCGTCGGGGAGCTTTTCCGGCTCTTGGGCGAAGGCGACTCCGGCTTGGTAAATCATTGTGTCTTCACCAGTCTTGCTCTTATCAATTCCGCTTAAGCCCAGGTACTCTCGTACCTGCTGCTGATCAAGCTTTCCGAGCAGTGGCATGAGGTCGTTCCAGAGCGGTGGCGCAACTTCTGCGAAAGGCCCGTGCTTTTCAAGGAAGACATAGTGGGTTAACGGACGATTGACCGGCTCGAATTCAGCTGACAAATTCATAACAACCTCCTTTAATAACCTCGGACGGCTGAGATCGTAGATCACCTCGTCCTGCGGTTCTTTTCCCAGATTGCGAAAATCGCTGGGGGTCATTTCCAGAGTTTTGCGAAAGGATTTGTTGAATGCTGCCGCGGTCTCATAACCGATGCTCAACGCGATTTCCGTAACGCTCACGTCGGCATCCTCCTGGAGCATGCGAAGTGCCGTCACCAAGCGTATACGCCGAAGGAACTCGAACGTTGTCTCTCCGACATAAGCCTGGAACAGCCTGGAAAAGTGATAGGACGACGAGCCCGCCTCGCGGGCGATCCGAGACAAACTCATGCGCTCCGCGAGGTGGACGCGGATATACCTTTGGGCGCGGCCGATTTGCGAGCGGTGAAACTGGCTCTGGTGTGACTTTTTGGCCATGCGACAGTTTACAAAGCAGTGCAGGCCACCGCTTTTCCAGAATTGCGAAATTGGAGCACTGTTCGGTTGCTCAGGCAATACCATAACGCATATGTGCCCGGCTTGGCAGACGGGTCATGCGCAACTCTCTTCCGGTATTATGCTCCTCTCGATCGTTGTCAACGGGCCGATAGCACTCCCTCTTAGTGAGCGTAATTGTTCTTGGGTATAATTGCGGGCACTCGATTCGCGGAGGCGAATCGCGCCAATTCTATGCCCAGAAGCTCAATCGACTTCGACACGGTACGGAACATCGGCCTCGCGTTGCCGGGCGTGGAGGAGAGTACAGCGTACGGACTTCCGGCACTCAAGGTCCGGGGAAAACTCTTGGCATGTGTGCCCGCGAATTCTTCGGCAGAACCGGGTTCCATTGTCGTACGCGTGGATTTCGATGATCGTGCCGAGTTGCTAGCCGCCGCTCCTGACGTTTACTACGTGACGGACCACTATCTCGACTACAGCGGCGTTCTGGTTCGCCTATCTCGCGTCAATCCCGATGTGTTACGCGACATCCTTGGCATGGCCTACAAATTTGTCACTGCCAACGTGGTACTCCGTTCGCCATCACGGAAGCGTCCTAGAGTAGGATTCAGAAAGCGTTAGAGAGCGGGGTGCCTTCACTCCGAGGTCCACAGTTGAAAGAGAGAAAGAGAAGCGCGCCTCTGAGCACAAAACTATCGCGATGCCTGGAGACGCTGAGACGATAGAGCAGACGTTCCAAGGCATACTTGGTCAGGAGAAGTCCAAAATCTTGTTTACTTTGGCCGGCCAGGTTCAACAATCGCTGTCGGACGGATGCCGGCAAGTTCGTCGGCGCTTTATTCACGCGGTAATCGCGACATTACGACAGTTGACCCTTGGCTCAGGACGGCAAGCCGTGAGCGTCCGGTCCACTCGTGTGGTTCAACGGGCCGTGTCGGCGACGATTAGAAAAGTCTTGAACCAGTAGCGCACTGGTTTGAGTTCGACCGAAACGAACCCTGAATTGCGAACGAGGGCCGCTACTTCTTCTCCGTGTTTCTGCCAAGAATCGCCCGCGATGTTTCTTGTCCACCGGTTGAGCCGCTGCGCCAGCTGAATAAAGTACGAATCGAGATCGAAGCCGATGAGGACAAGTCTTCCCCCGGGGCGAAGAACGCGCCGGAACTCGGCAATCGCCTTATCCGGGTTGGGGTAGTGGTGGAAGGAGATTAAGTTCACGACGGCGTCGAAACCGGCGTCCTGCAACGGAAGGTTCTCGGCATCAGCGTGCAGAAAATCAAGACAGGCGTTGGTTCGGACTCGCGCCTGTGCGATCATCGAGGTTGATAGATCAACGCCCAGAACCTGACGGCCAGTGGCGGCGAGTCTTGCGCTCATCAGGCCGGAGCCGCATCCAACATCGACGATACGCTGGTGTCGGCCATCGAGGCTGGCGAGGGCAGTCCGGTAGATGGAGTAGTTAGTGTAGCGAGCCAAGTCCCAGACATGGGACCAGCGGTCGTAAGCGATAGAGGTTCGTTGCTTCTGCAGTTCGGTGTACGGCACGAAAGCGGTGAGATCGAGCGTACAGTACTGTCTACACATATCGCTGCAACCGAGCGGCCAACGTTGAGGATTACTCTACGCTGGGACCCGTAATTGTTGCAATCGGATTTCACGTTTTGACGGCCCGGTCATTGAGCGTTATCGCGATTTCCTATCGCAATTGCCCCGGCTGGGTCCCCGCGGAAGCTCGTCGCCGGCGCACTTGTCGAGAGGAAACTAAGAGAGAGATTTTGCAACACCTATCGCGGCACAACAATCGAATTCATCATTGTTCTGCCCCGGGTTTCAAACTCCGCTTCGGTTAAGCCCGTCGTTTCGTAGTTGAAAACTACGACCGTTGAGGGGCTACAGAGTAGTAGGGACGTGAAGCGGTATTGCCGTGCAGGCCGCACACCGCTAAACCGAGCGGCAAGGACGCCATCCGCTTCGCCGAAGGTAGTTTCAGTCATCGCGTCAGAAGCTACGTCCGTCACCTGTGTCTGGGCACGCCTATCAAGCTCCGCGAGGCGTCGGAGAGTCTTGGATTGCTCATCCTTGCTTAGCTGTCGAATGGAACCCAGCGGAAGGGAAACCGTGATCTGTTCGCGACCGTCTTCATTTTGATAGACCCAGCGGTTAGGGTCGGAAGATGGTTTCTGAACCCACTTGCCAGGTAGAGTGAGGCGAAATGCGCTCTCGTGAATCGGCGTATCTTTCGACTGTCGCGGGCGTCCTGTACCCACATCTTGAGCCATAACCCGTGTCGCAGGTACAAGACACAGGCCAGCTATCCAAGAGAGTCTTTTCATGCGCGTAATGATACTTGATGAAATCAGCGATTTCACCGAAGGAGAGCACCCGAGTGGGATTATCGCTTATCTATTTCGTTAAAATACCTCGCTCTTCCTCATTCCGTTTCTGGACCTTCTGCGCCTCTTCCGCCATTTCATTTGCATCTTTTTCAAACTGCCCGTTAATGGCCTCTTCAGACCGACGTTCCTTTGATGGCTGTTGCGGTGAGTCCTTACTTGATGTCCGGCATAGACACCTCCTCCACTACAGGTAGCAGTCGCGGTCAATACGTGAAGCCGTGAAGCTCTGGAGAAACTAAACCGCCGCGCCAATGAAATGCCGGGTGAAAACGCGGGTGATCGAATTGGCACGGTCACCGTGCAGTGAGCGCGATTTGGGACGGTTTTGGCACGGTCGAGGCCAGAAATCATGGTTCGGGGTGGCAACAAAGTTGGAAAGTGCTTTAGAATCAATTCTGCTCGTCATGTCGGGGCGTAGCGCAGCCTGGTAGCGCACCTGCCTTGGGCGCAGGAGGTCTGGAGTTCAAATCTCCACGCCCCGACCACTTACTTCTTTGTTTTCAATTCGCTCTGCTTGTCATGGTCAGCGTCGGAGCCTGAACTTGGGTCCATTTGGGTCCAAATAAAAGCTTCTCGACACTTTCCACTGCGCGACGCTGCTCTTCCGGTATCGCGTGCAAATAAATCTCGCGCGTGATTTCCGGCGTGGAATGTCCCAACAGAGATTGCATCGTTCCTATTGGAGTGCCCACACCATCGAGCATCGTTGCGTGGCTATGCCTCAGAAGGTGCCACGTGACACCAGGAAGCCCCATCTTCTTCGCGGCAGGCTTCAGGTGCTTGCGCAAGAGATTCCAGCGATCTAGCGGCAATCCCTCGCGTGTTGCGAATACCAGGGCCTTTGGGTCAATTGCGGCGGAACAGATGCCGGCGAGAATTTCTGCCGTCTCCGTCCCAATTGGAATG
>Ga0302325_10003793_pt1 | contig 35325 bp, 36 predicted proteins | sample Palsa_T0_2_FD_201948 | JGI IMG/M metagenome (GOLD analysis project Ga0302325, IMG submission 201948) | Peat permafrost microbial communities from Stordalen Mire near Abisko, Sweden - Palsa_T0_2 | ecosystem: Environmental > Terrestrial > Soil > Palsa > Peat permafrost | place: Sweden: Abisko...
GGGTCCGTGACCTGCAACAACGGTTCCGCCACCTCCGGTGACGGTGTTTCAATCCGTATCGGATAGGGCTGGGTCCGTGACAACTGGTGATCGGTTGCCAGTTCAAGGAGGCGGTGAGTTTCAATCCGTATCGGATAGGGCTGGGTCCGTGACAGTTGCAAACGGCCAAGTATCACGTGGTCGTTGAAGGTTTCAATCCGTATCGGATAGGGCTGGGTCCGTGACCATCTGCGGCTTTTGGGCATCATGGACCAAGTTTCAATCCGTATCGGATAGGGCTGGGTCCGTGACACCATCCAGCCCAGCTTCACGGACTATTCGTTTCAATCCGTATCGGATAGGGCTGGGTCCGTGACCCTCAGTACGTTTCGCTCTATCTGGCGATCTGTTTCAATCCGTATCGGATAGGGCTGGGTCCGTGACTTTTCTACCCCTACTCACCTTTTTGAAAGGAGGGTTTCAATCCGTATCGGATAGGGCTGGGTCCGTGACGACCTCAAAATCCGCCGTTCCGCCGCCGCTCTGGCAGTTTCAATCCGTATCGGATAGGGCTGGGTCCGTGACCACCCTGAGCACCAGGACAGTTCCAAACGTTTCAATCCGTATCGGATAGGGCTGGGTCCGTGACCCACCGCCCCGACGACGCCGCCCGCGACGCCAGCCGTTTCAATCCGTATCGGATAGGGCTGGGTCCGTGACACCTACCGGACCCGCTACCACCGCGTCAACGGCGGTTTCAATCCGTATCGGATAGGGCTGGGTCCGTGACGGGCGGAAGCCCGCTCTCGGGTGGTAATGGCACCGGTTTCAATCCGTATCGGATAGGGCTGGGTCCGTGACTCGCCAGGCGGCCAAACGGTTGCATCCCGATGTTTCAATCCGTATCGGATAGGGCTGGGTCCGTGACCGTCACGATTGACGCTTGGTGAGTACCTATCACCGTTTCAATCCGTATCGGATAGGGCTGGGTCCGTGACTTCAGCGGCATCCTGGGGCAGGCCATCAAGTTTCAATCCGTATCGGATAGGGCTGGGTCCGTGACCACTTGGCTAACCAGGTAAGGTCCTGGCGTTCGGTTTCAATCCGTATCGGATAGGGCTGGGTCCGTGACATGCGCTAACGCGGCGCACACCGCCAGATGGGTTTCAATCCGTATCGGATAGGGCTGGGTCCGTGACTCATCCAATTGGAGGTAGTCCAGATGAGTACCGTTTCAATCCGTATCGGATAGGGCTGGGTCCGTGACCCCTGGTATTCACCAGAGTAGGCAGTAGGCCACAGTTTCAATCCGTATCGGATAGGGCTGGGTCCGTGACCGCAGGCTCGAATCGTATCGTCTGACCTGCCGCTACGCGTGCGTTCGCGCCAACCTCGCGTCCAGGCTGGCCGGCAAAGGGACTCCTGGGCGGGCGAAGGACGGAAAGATGCTGGTCACGGCGCTGCCGGGCCGTCGCGCCAACCTCGGCTCGCTGGGGCTCCAGTTGGGTTGGCGCACTGTGTCCGTCAAGGAGTATCGATGAGGTGCGGTCCCGGAGAATGGCACGTTGATCACCTTGCGGGGTTGGCGGCAAATGAGGCGACCTTCGTCCCTCCGCACGAGACCCAATGCCGTCATTTTACCCGTCGTTCGGTGTCGCTGTCGACGCGTCTCACTCCGCTTCCGCCGGCGATGCAGGCCCCGATCGACGGCATGTTCCGTCGGCACGAACCGTCATGAGGGCGCCGCTTCACGTGATCGACCCCAAGGCGTCGCTGGTGCGCCGAGGCGGGCGGATCGAGGTTCGCGCCGACGGCAAGGTCCTGGCATCAGCACCACTGACCCACCTCGCGTCGGTGGTAATAGAGGGAACAGCGGGGATCACCACCCCGGCATTGCACGCCCTTCTCCTCGCTGACATCCCCGTCGTGTTCATGACCACCAGGGGGCGGGTTCTGGGACGGCTGGAACCAGCGCTTTCGCACGGGGTTGAACTGCGGCAACGCCAGCTTCGGCACAGCCTCGACCCGGTGTTCCGCCTCGACGTCGCCAGATCCATCGTGGCCGGTAAGATCCACAACCAGCGTGTCCTGCTCGCTGGTCGCGCCAGACGCAGCGTCGCGGGGTCGCAACTCGACCTAAGCGCAGCGACCGAGGCCCTCTCGCGGCTCGAACAAATCGCTAAGTCCACAGAAAGAGTCGCCTCAATAGTCGGCGTCGAAGGTGCTGCCAGCTCCGTCTATTTTCGGGCGATCCGGCGACTCGTACCTACAGAGCTCGGCTTCGAGAGACGCGCGCGGGGAGCACCGGACATCCTCAACGCGTTGATCAACTATACGTCCGCTCTGCTACGCGAGACGATTCTGGCTGCGATCGCCATCGCTGGACTCGACCCTTGCATCTCGTTCCTGCACAATCCGTTTCGGGGCCGACCGACACTTGCCTTTGACCTGGGCGAGGAATGGCGGCCCCTCCTGGTCGAAGGCACCGCCATGGCCCTCGTCGGCTTGGGCGCCGTGTCTCAACGGGACGTCACGACAACACCCGAGGGACCACGACTGAGTGACAGCGCTCGGCGCCATACCATCCAGCGGTTCTTCCAACGCCTCGGGCCTCGCCAAGGCACGGGACGGGACGAAGCCCCTGGTTTGGGAGGTCAGCTCAGGTATCAGGTCGCTTCGTTCGCCCGGGTAATCTCCGGCCAGGATCCCGGTCCATATTGTCCATTCTCGTGGCGATGAGCACTCCCCGCTGGGTCGTCTCATACGACGTGTCTTCCGATCGACGCCGGCGGCAGCTCTCGACGATCCTGGCATCCCAAGGGTTCCGGGCTCTCTACAGCGTTTTCGAGATCGAAACCGAGACGAGCGACATGTCGCGCCTGATGATCGGTGTCCGCACCGTCGTCGATCACGGGGACCTTTTTCTGGCAGTGCCGACCTGCGCGAACTGCTGGCGGTGGGAACGGGGGGCGCCGATCGAATATTCGCTGGGAACCGGTGTGGTCATATGAGGGCGTTGTTTGTATTCTATGACGTGACCGACGACTGGCGCCGGGGGCAATTGGCGAAGTGTCTTCGGTCGGCGGACGGGCAATGGTTGCAACGCTCCGCATACGGAATCGTGGTGCCATCTCGCACCGCCGCGATTCGGATTGAGGACGACGCCGCGGCCTGGTTGGATCGGAGGGATCGCATGCTGGCCGTTGCGCCCTGCCCGACGTGCACCGAGCGGGTCCGGTTCCTTCCACCGGTCAGCCGGCTGTGGCGCCCGGCCGAGACGGTTCACGTGGCGGGCGGCGAGGATGACCGTCCCTTCGGTGGCGCCGACGAGTCCCGATGGGATGACGGACCGGTCAAGGGTGCGCCAATCCGTTCGGTCGACTAGGACTGAGCGGAATGCCGACGCGTTTTCGGTTGATCCTCACCCCGAAGGTGATCCATCCGCTCGGCGTTCCCGAGGGTTCCGGCATCGGCGTCAGAGCCGCGATCCTCGAGGCGGTTCAGCGATTGGACAGCGCCACCGCTGGCTGGCTGCACGATCGGCCGAGGCTTCGTCCCTATTGCGTGACTCCAGTCATGGGATTGGACGCCAGGGACCCAGCGCCCTACATCGAGCTGGGCGTGGCCGTCGATGAGCTGGCCGATGGGTTCCGGCGAGTGCTCGACGCAACACGCGAGATTCAGGTTGGACACTCATCGTTCCACGTTCACGATGTCCTGCAGACCGGTGCTCCATTCCGGGAGCTGCTGGCGGGAGCACCGATCGCTCGCACCTGGACGGTGCGATTTCTGGCACCCACGACGGTGCGGACGGCCGGCCCGGGCCCTGCCCGCTCGCAACCATTCCCCACGCCGGAGTCCATATTCGGGTCGTTGGCACGGCGGTGGGACACCTTTTCCCCGGTCTCGATCCCGGACGAGGTCGTCGATGCCGCCACCAGCCAACTGTGCGTCGAGGAAGCGACAGTGCGGGTCGAGAAAGCCAAGGTGGTACCGGAGCGCCAGAGTCCCCCACGGCGCGCCCAGTGGGAAAAGGGATGCGTCGGCTCCGTCACGTACACGCTCAGCGGCGGCAGTCGAACCCCAGGCAACACGCTGAGCGGCATCTCGGCGCTGGTGCTCCTTGGTGCGCTGTGCGGCGTGGGTGATCGGACAACAGTAGGCATGGGCGTCATGGAGCCGGTTGGCCTGGGCTTACAAACGGATCGGGACGGATCGTCACGAGCCACGCCCGGCACTCGCCCTGCCAGGAGGCGTGCCGCCTCGGATTGACCGGCGGCGGAGTCGTTCTGGCCCGAAACTCCGGTGCCGTCCGTCAAGGAATGGCATGGGGAAGACAGGCCGGCACCGATCGATCATCGACGACATCTCGTCCGAGCGGACGCTGTGGGCTGCGTGGGCCCGGGTGGCCGCCGGCTCAGGAATGCCGGGGGTCGACGGTGTCACGCCCGAACGCTTCGCCGGGCGCCTGTCGGACAACCTGGGACGCCTCGGCCTTCTTCTCCGTGACGGCTATCAGCCCCAGCCGCTCCGCTCGGCCGTCTCGAACCGAGGCGGGCGACCGCGAGAACTGGCCATACCCACGGTGCGGGATCGTGTCGCGCAGCGAGCCTTCCTCGAAGCCGTCGGACCCCGTCTCGACGCCGACGCGGCCGAATCGAGCTTCGCCTACCGCCGGGGCCGGTCGTGGCTGGATGCGTTGGCCAAGACGGAGCGGTGCCGGGACCAGGGCTTGCGTTGGGTGTACCGGGGCGACATCCTGGCCTTCTTCGACTCGATCGACCACGAAGAACTCCAGCGGACGCTGTCGTCGCGCCTACGCGACCCGGCGGCTACCGCCCTGGCCATGGCGTGGGTCGGCGCGCCCGTCCTGTCGGACAACGGGTTGCAGGAGCGTCGCGTGGGCGTCCCGACCGGAGCGCCCATCTCGCCCGCCCTGGCCAACCTCTACCTCGACCTGTTCGACCGGGCCATCGACGGCCGATTCGGACGTTTGGTCCGCTACGCGGATGACATAGCCGTCCTGTGCCCGGACGAGGACAGCGCCACTCGCGCCCAATGCCTGGTTGAGTCGACCCTGGTCGGCCTCAAGTTGCGGGTCCAGCCGGCCAAGAGCTACGTCTCCAACTTCGATCGCGGGTTCTCCTTCCTCGGGTGGGTCTTCTTCCGGGAGAACGGCTTCGAGGAGAACCCCGGGGGCGGCGCCTGGGTGCACCCCATGTCCACCGGTCGGGGACGGAGATGACACCGGTATCCCGGTCGTCCGTCAAGTACCGGTCGATGACACAATCGCCGACTCATTCCCCGCTATCCCGCCGCAGTGCTGTCGCTGTTCTCGTGGCCGTCGCACTCGCCCTGGCTGGTTGCGCCGATCTGCAACGCCGCGCTCCGGCGGGCCCGGTGCTGCCAGGCGGGGGGACGGTTCCCCCGGCGGTTACCGCTTCCGACCAGATCTGGGTGGCGCTTTCGACCGCCACCCCGACCCTGACCGCCCGCCTGGTCGACCAACTCGGCCAGGTCGTCGTGCCCGAAGCGATCGCCCGGGCACGGGCGACGGGTCGCGCCGTCACGCTTCAGATCTACGCCACCGACGAAGCGACCGCCGGCCACGCCGACGAACTGGCCCAAACGACCTTTCCCCGGGTGACGGCTGACACCAACACGTTGGTGGCACAACACGAGACGGCAGCGGCATCGACACAGCTGTTCGCCCAGCTCGAAAAGGCGCTGGCCGGTCGCCCGGTCGCGCCGGCGGAGGACATCGTCGGAGCACTCACCCTTCTCGCCGACAACGCCAGTCAGATCCCCGACCCGCAGCATCACGTGCTTGGCGTTCTGCTCGGTGACGGCCTGTCGTCAACCAACACCTGTAACACCACGCTGTTGCCCGCCGACAACCCGCAACAGGTGGATGCGGCTGCCCAGGAATGCCTGGCCGGCGGTCAACTCATCCTGGCTGGCGTCCCTATCTGGCTGGACGGACTCGGCCTCGACCCGACGGGTGGACAGCTGACCTCGACCCAGTTGGACCACGCGGGAGAGATCCTGCGGCGGATCATCGAGCGGGCGGGCGGGCGTGTCTGCCGAGCCGGTCCCGTCCTCGTCCCTGACCCCGTCGGCTGCTGAACACGCATTTCTCCGCGTGAGCCACGTGTCAGACCCCGAGCGTGTCCGTCAGTCCATCTCCGAGATCGCACAAATTGACCAAGAGGATGCCAGCCATGCGTAACGAAGAGATCCCCGCCATCGCCCCACCCGTGGCCGATCTGGGCGCCCCCGTCCCTCCCGGCGATCACCCCGACCTTGGGTCCGGCCGCGGAGCCGCCGAACACCACCGGCTCTTGAACAAGGCCGCCCCGGGGGGGCAGCGTCGGCGCGACCAGGTCGACGAGGCGCGACGCGCCGCGCTGAACGCCCGCGACGCCATCATCGTCGGGGCCGACAGGCAGGACCGGGCCGCGGTCACAGCCACCCTCTCGACGGCCAAGGCCAACCAGGTGCGCCGGGCCGGAAGAGGCCGGTCCATCCGCCGGTGGGTCGCGGCCGTGACCACGGCGTTCGCCGTCGGCCTGCTCTGGGTCGTGGACGCCAACCTGCTCGTGACCTTGCTGCTCGGGCGGATCGCCACCTTCCTGGTCACCGGTGTCCTGGTCGCGGCCTCGGCCGTGACCGCACATCTGGCGGGCGGGTTGAGCCGGGAAAAGCATCTGGCGGTCTTCCCCGCCGTCGAACTGGGACGGTTCAAGCTCCAGCTGCTCAAGTTCTGTCTCATCGCCGGCCCCAGCCTCGAAACCGGTCTCGGGGTGCTACGGGCCGCGGGCAGCGGTGCCCTGGTGTCCTCGCTGCTCCTCGCCCTGGCCGGCATCGCCGTCTGGGCTGGCCTGGCCCTCCTCGCCTACGGCGCCCACTCCCCTGCCGAGGACGAGGAGAGGCGCGACATCAGGACTCACAACCGGCAGACCAAACGGCTGGTCAAGACGATCGACCGGCACAATCGGTCCGAGGTCCGATACCGGTCCCGTCGGCAGCGCTACGAGGAGCACGCCCAGCGCACGGTCGACGAGATCGACATCGTCACGGCCCAATCGGCCCGACACGACAACGTCGAGGCGCAGGAGACGACTGACCTGCCCAGGACTGCGAAGCTGCGGGCGGTTGCCCAGGGAGAACTGGAAGAGCTGGAACTCGCTCCGTTCTCCGTTCCCAAGGTCCGCCTGATCGCCCTTTGCGAACTCGCACCCGCCGCGCCGCCGCGAGCTGAACCGCTCGCGCTCCCACCCTCTGGAGGATGGAAATGAAACGTCCCGCCACCGTCACTCTGTTCGTCGCTCTCGCCACCATCGCCATACCTCTCCTCCTGCTCATCGGGGTCTCGTCCAGTTCGCTACCGGCAGCGTGGGGGTCGCCTTCGACGCCGGGTGGGCTCGTCGGCACCCGGATCCTCGACGCCATCACCAGCTACCCCGCCGCCACCATCGGGGTCGACGGCACGCCGCACTCCCTGCGTGCCAGCGAGCTGAGCGACCCCATCGCTCTCGCCGCCGGTACGCACCGCTTGACGGTGTCAGCGGGCCGCGAAACGGCCAGCAGCACGGTGGAACTGGGCGACAGTTGCACCGCTCTCGTGGTGGCGGCGCAGCCGGCCGGGCCCGACCACCCGCTCGCCGTCACCGCTCTCGCCGAGTGCCCCGTCGCCCGGATCCCCGACGGCGAAGCATCCATTCGAGTCCTGCCTGCCACTGGTGCGACCGACGGCGCGGTGAGCCTCGTCGCGGGCGGCTCGGGCACGCCCGTGACGGCCACGCCATTCACGCCGAGCGATCGCGTCGATGTGGCCGCCGGTCCGATCACCCTGCAGCTCACCCGGCCGGGCCGGCCCGGTGTCGTCGCCGTCCTGCAGGAGAACCTCGCCCCCGACACGGCCTACACCGTCCTCATGACCGGCGGGAGCGCCTTGATCCCGGTCGTCGAGCGCCTCATCATCGATGGGGTTCAACCGCCTGCCGCCGTCCCGGCCGGGGTGCACATCAACACCGACGGGCCGGCCCCGGCCAGGCGAGGTAGCCCGTGGCGCCTCGTCTTCCTGGTCCCCGTCGGGCTGGTCGCCGCCATACTCCTCCTGGCCACGCGAGGCCGGACGGCCGCCCGAGCGATCATCTGTGTGCTCGCCGCCATCCTCCTCACGACGGGCTGCCAGGCGTCCGGTTCGGGGGGTCAATCGTCCCTGTCAACGCCGGCCGGTCCGCAGGTCGCGCCCGCGGGGCCGGCGGGTGACACGGCGGTCCCGGGCTCGGGCCCGGCGTCATCGACTCCTGGTCTCTCGCGCCCGACCGTGCTGTTCAATAAGGTCAAAGCGTTCATCGTCGTTGTGCCGATCTCAGCGGTCACGACGCTCTCAGCGATCCTTCCCGGCACTGAGGTGGGCTGGGTCGACGGCAGCGACCCGATCGGCGGCCCGGCGGGCACGACTGTGCTGGTTGGACACGATGTGTACGCGGGCAAACCAGCCGTCTTCGCAGATCTCGCCGACCTCAAGCCGGGCGACGAGGTCGTAGTCCGACACGACGGGATCGACGACCGCTACACCGTCGACCTGGTCGCCTCCTACCCCAAGGGCAACCTGCCTGCCGCGATATGGACCCCGCGACTGTTGCGAGCGCTGGTGTTGATCACATGCGGCGGAAGTATTGACCCGGTAACGGGACTCCACCGTCTCAACGCCGTCGTGACATCGCACCTTGTCGGGACGACAAAATCGCCCATCTGATGCGGCTCCTCGGACCATTGTCGCGGCCATCCGTCGTCGGCCGCTCGACTGCGCCGGAACGGATCGGCCGAACGATGGACACCGGAACGATTGCCATACGAATCCGCAACCTGACCGTTCACCTCGAACCCGGGGCCGTCGCGAGCATCGACGACCTCCCGTCACGTTCGATCGCGTTGGACGGGTACGTCCCCGGGCCGGTGCTCGATCCGGCCAATCGACGGTTCAGCTTCGACCACCACGAAGGGTGCACTCGGCTCGTCACGTCGGCCACCTGCCGCCAGGTGCTCGATGCCCTGTGCCTCGGACTCGACCCGTCCGACTTCAACGTTTTCGTCAACGACCTCGACGCTGACATCGTGCTGTCGGTCGGGCTGCTCGCCCACCCGGAATGGCGTTTGGATGCCTTTGTCCGCCGTCTGGTCGACGTTGTCGCCATCGCCGACGCCCACGGCCCGGCCTACCCCTCTCCCGACCCGGGGTTGTTGCGGCTGTTCGCGGCGGCCACTCGAGCACCAGTCGTGGCAGCCCAGGCCGCACAGTTGGCGACTTCGGACGAACTGGACCGGCTGATGCTGTCGGTGGTGGCAGCCGTCGAAGGCTTCGTCACCTCCGGCGGTCGCGACGCGCAATCGGATGGGCCGACGACGACCGAGCGGCCGCGAGCGTGGCGGGTGACCCGCGCTGGCACGGGATGGGTGATGGTCCACTCGCCCGATGGCATCTTCGACCTCGTCTACGCCGCGGGCCACCGCCGCGTCGTCGCCTACCACTCGGCGACACCTGGCTCGTGGGCGTATACCGTCGGCCGGCAAAGCGATCTTGTCGATCACTTCCCTGTCGGACCGGGTGACCAACCGGGGACGATCCTGTGCGCGCTGGCACGCCGGGAGCCCGGGTGGGGAGGCGGATCTACGATCGGGGGGGCACCGCGACATCGGGACGGATCTCGAAGCCGCCTCTCGCCTGACGCGGTGTTCGACGTCATCGAGGAGGTCGTCAATGGACAGCGATGTTGGCTCTGAGATACTCCTGTCCCGGTCGGTGACTCGGCAATGTGCCTTGGAACCAAGGCCCGAATACATTCGCACTGGTCGTTCCCAGCCGGAACCCTTGAAGTCATGCGAATTGCTAATGTTGACCCTGGAGCCCGACAGGTTGATTTCGAGTTTGTAAAACTCCACTGGATCACGCAATCAACTAGGTATACGCTTGGGCCATGTCACACGTTGTCATCGTGCCGGTCGGCAAGGCTCATGTGAAGATAGAAGTTCCCGGCCGCCTCCCGTGGCCGCCTGGGAGAACGTGGGACCCGCATGGCGACTGGGCCGACGACCTGAGGACGTGGGGTACGGAATTGCAACGTAGACTGGACTTGGCGACGCCCAGACAGTTGATAGATGAAGGTTTGGGGCTACCTCTGCTGGCGCACGGACTTCCCCGGATAAGTCAGCGGCGCATGGACGAACCACTCCGGGTGCTCCTGGTGACGACCGACCAAGACGTTCCACACGCCCAGGACACCGTCACGCTCGGCCCAGTTGTAAAGGCACTCCTTCCGGAGATCTGGAAGCGGGTAGCGGATGTGGCGACCTGCACGATCAACGGTTGCAACCCCTCGCGGTTGGACCAAATATGGCCGGCGGTCGGAGAAATAGTCGACATGGCTGTCAAGTTAGCTGGCAAGAACGGAACAGTCGACCTACTAGACGCGGGCGGGACACCGCAGTTGCGCAGCGCCTTGTCGTTTCGGCTGAACCTGGGACGGGCGGCCGGTCTGGACACGCAAACCTGGCTGGTCGAGGTACAAAAACCAGACCCGACAGCGCACCCGCCACCGCCCGATACGTGCACGTTCGAAGAAGAGATCAGCTTCTCCCTGCTCAGTGCACAACAGGCAAAGCAACAGATAGACACGTTCCATTTTGGGGTGGCAGCGGAGGTATTGCACCTGGTCGACGCTAAGTGGACCGAAATGGCCGAGCGGATCTGCCAGGCAGGCGCCGCCGTCCTGGCTATCGACTTCCAACACGCGGCCAAGATCCTCGCGAAGCTGGAGTCGACAAATGACATCGACGCGATCAGGCAGTCGGTCGACGTGCTGGTAGTGAGCGCAGACGGGGCAAGGTTCCCAGACTCGTTGGTACGGGTGATTGAGGTCCTTATTTCGATCTTGCAGATCCGTCTCGACGACGACATCGCATCTGCCCTTGGAGTCATCCACCTGATCTCGGAGCTACTTGCACTTGTTCCTTGGGAAGAAGTGTTGCCAGGGGAACGGTGTTCTCCCGGCGCGTTCACTGAACGGGCTCAAAATGGCCGTTATGGCATCTATACAGATGAGGACTTCGCGAGATCCTATCCGGACATCGAAATCCCGACACCCGATCCGCAGGGCCTTCTCCAGCTTTGTGGAACGGAACCAGACCGCGAACTAGGAAGATCTATCCGTGGTGGACGCTCCACCGATAAAGTTATTGCGAAATTTGGTGACCTTGGACGTCAACTTGGGCCCTGCATACTAAAGGCGACGATTCCGAATCGGAACATTCAGCCGTGCCTTCAACTCTGCGAGTTTAAGGTCACGGACACAAATGTCAGCGAGCGTGGGCGACTCGCTCTGAGCTTCCAGCGAAGCTCGATCGTCCAGCTTCGGCACAGTACTCCATCGGGGCACTTTCTCACTGTGCCCGATCCGAGCAAGCTCGTCGATGAGTGGAACAAGACACCCAAGGGGTGGGATACCGTATGGCCACTCGTCGAAGTCGCTCAGAATATCCCCGGTGCGATGCGGGCTGTGCTGACAGCGATCGCAGCCCCGGACCGGATCCATCAGCCGAGCCGACTGCTTCAGGACATCAAACAAGCGGCCTTGGCACGCCTACCTTGAGATCGTCCGTCAAGTGAGGTTGTGAAAACGAGGATTTGGTGGCGCTGGCGCCGGCGGTCCGTTATCGTCCCTGCCCGCGAGCTTGAAGGGGGTGCTGGATGGCGAACGTGGTGCTGATCGAGACGTCCGGTAACCAACGGTACATTTTTGCAACCAACAAGCGCCGGGAGAACGTTGGTGCCTCGCAGTTGGTCCACGAAACAGGCGTTGACTGGGTTCGCGACGCGATCCGTCAAACACCGGTCCGCCGAGTCCTGACGATCACCTCGGGCAAGGCGCTCTTCCTGGTCGATGATGCAGCCACGGGCCGCGCAGTGGTGGAGACCATCACCCGAAGGGCGTTGCGGGAGGCCCCCGGACTTCACGTGTGCGGCACGGTCAGCGCCGACGTCGACTTGACCGAAGCATCGCTCCACGAGGCATCGATCGACGTTCACCGACGGCTCCCAGAGGTCCGGTCGAGCCGACCCGGACCCGAGATGCGTTTCCTTCGACTCCCCCTGACAGACGAATGCGCGTCAAGCGGTCTGCCGGCAGGAGGACGCTGGCAGGATGCGGGAGCCGAGGCGGAAGCCCGTTCCGAGGTGAGCCTGGCCAAGCTCCGCTCCGCCGGTCGCGGTTTCACTCGCCTTGGCGGCTTGCTCGGTCTCGGCGCCGACGCGACGCGGGCCAGTGTCGATTTCTTGGAGGATGACGCCGACTGGGTAGCCGTCATCCACGCCGACGGCAACAGCGTCGGCGCCCTTTTCCGAGACCTCGATCAACGAATCCCCAGAACAGATGGCGAAACCGTCGCCGATCACAACGACCGCTACTCGACGATTCTCGCCCGCTTCTCTGAAGCCGTGGAAACCTGCACAAAGGAAGCGGTGGCGGCAGCCCGGGCGGATTACGAAAGACGGTCCAACCGGACAGACGCACTCGGGCTTCTTCCCCTCGTCGTGGGCGGCGACGACGTGACCATGGTCTGCGACGGCCCGTACGGTATCCAGCTGGCCCGAGACTTTCTCGTTGCCTTCGAGAGGGCAACGGCGGTCCACCCCGATGTGGTGGCCGTCGCTCCTGACGGTCTTGGAGCGTGCGCCGGAGTGGCAATCGTCAAGCCACATTTTCCGTTTTCGCTTGCCTACGACCTGGCTGAGGATCTCACGGCCTCGGCGAAACAGATAAAGCTCCATTTTCCCAACCGGCCTTGCTCGGCGCTCGACTTCCACGTGTTGTACGACGCTTCCGCATCGGGACTTCGCCCAATCCGAAAGCGGCTGGAGGTCGACCGCGGTTCATCGATGCTCACCGCCCTCCCTGCCGTCGTCACGAACGCCGAACGTCTCGGGGCCGGTGCCACGGTCGAGGACGGAGCGTGGGCTGAGCGGCACCATTGGTCGCGGATTGTCGAACGGGTCAACGTTCTCACGCCGACCCGAGCAGCCGACGGCCGGATCATGTCCCCCGCCCCCCTACCAGCCAGCCAGGCCCACGATCTGCGCCGGGCCTTGTTCTCGGGGCGAGCCTTCGCCGACAGCCGCTTCCAGCGCCTCCTGGATCGATATCGGGCAGAGGTGCGGCCATTGGCGGGCCAGCCCGGTGACGACAGCCTGTTCTGGCCCGAGGAACGACCAGACAAGCGCGGGGTGCGGTGGGTCACCGGCGTCCTCGATGCCCTCGAATGCCAGGAATTGCTTCGATGACAACGTGGTCGGTGAACGTGAGCATGCTGAGCGATTGGCACATCGGCACGGGGACCGGGCGACCGGGCGACATCGACCGGCTGGTGCGCCGTGACCGCGACGGCTTGCCGTACGTCCCGGCCAAGACACTGACAGGGACGTGGCGCGATGCCTGCGAGCGAGCGGCGTTTGCACTCGACGACGGCATGCCGTCCGGGCCGTGGGCATCGTGGGTCGAGGTGCTCTTCGGAACCCAGGCTGGGCACCCCGATCAACCCGGTGGCGGACTCCGGGAACGTGGGCCTCGGCCGGCGAGCCTCTCGGTGCGCCCGGCCCACTTTGCCGGGGCCCTCAGGCGGGTCGTAGCCGAGACACCGGCCGTCCGCGACGCAGTCACCATCGTCCGACCGGGCGTACGGATCGACCCAATCTCGGGCCGTGCGATGGAGGACCACCTACGCTTCGTCGAACACGCCCGAGGGGGATGCGAACTTCGTACAACCGCCACTCTCGACGATGGTGGCTGGGACGAGGACCAGCGTCAGTCGGCTCTTGCATTATTGGTGGTTGGCGCGAGTCTCCTGGACCGACTCGGCGGCAAGCGTCGACGGGGGGCGGGCCGATGTTCGGTTCGACTCGGCATCGAATCGGATCGCCTCGGCGAACACTTGACCTGGCTCCGCAACCATCCGGCGCCGTCGAACCAGCCGTTGCCTCACCCTGGACACGATCCCGTCTACAAGCGAGGCGATCTCGCAGCCGGACCGGCCAATCAGGAACGCAGCTCTGATAAGTGGGAGCAGGTCGAACTGATCGTGACACTCGATACCCCGCTGTGCGCGTCGGCGGCGATCGTCGGCAATGTGGTCGTCACCCGCGATCATGTTCCGGCCACGCTGCTGCTCCCCGCCCTGCTTCGGGCGCTGGGCTCTTCGGTCGCCGAGCGCGCCGCCCGAGCGGGTGACCTAGTGGTCTCGAACGCCACGCTCGGGATTTCGGGTCGACAAGGCTGGGCCATCCCCCGATGTCTCGTCCATCCGAAGGGCACCCTGGACCTCGATCAAGGGGGAACGATGACCAACATTCTCGTCGCCTCCGCCGAGGGTACCCTCCAGATGAAGGCGCATCGGTCGGGACATGTGGCTCCGATCTCCCGGCAACGCCTGCCCCTCGCGTTCGATACCCCCGAACGCCTCGTAGCCACCCACAATGTGATCGACGACCAGGTGCAGCGTCCGACATCGGACGTGGGCGGCGTATTCACGATGGAGGCGATCGCCGAGGGAACGGTGCTACGCAGCCGGCTGCGTATACGACAGTCGGTGGCGGACTCGCTGGGCGACGACTGGTTGACACGCTTGGCCGGGCCCGCCGCGTTGGGCCGATCGAAAAAGGACGACTATGGCCAGGTCACCATCACCACAGGAGGTGCAGCACCGGCAGCGCCGCGGCGACCGGCCGACGGTCGGCTCCGTGTATGGGTACTTTCGGACATCCTGCTGCGGGACCAGCGGCTCCGCCCGGCTTTCGGCCCAGAAGCCATGGCGTGGACGCTTTCCGAACGTCTCGGCGTCGGCCTGCGCCCCGATACCGACGCTTCGAGCCGATGGTGGGTCGGCGTTCCCGACCGTGTCGAGTCGTGGCACCAGCGGTGGCAACTCCCGCGCCCGAGTCTGGTAGGTATCGCGGCCGGAAGCGTCGCCTCCTTCTCCATCGACGGCGACCTCGACGAGGCGTTGTTGGACGAGGTCGAGGATGCCGGGATCGGCGAGCGGCGGGCCGAAGGCTTCGGCCGGATTCGGTTCAACGATGTCCTGTTGTCGGAGACGACGGTCGAAGGCCCTCGCCCGTCAGAACCTGACGCTGTCAATCGCCGTCTCCTGGCGGCGGCTGATCGTGACCACGACATGGCTCGAACTATCGAGCGGGCCGCCTGGCGGGCTGAGATCGAGAGGTCGTCGACCCTGGCAGCCGTCGACCCCCTGGCCCGCCGCCGCGTCCTCGGCTTCCATGGCTCGAAGCCGGGGCCTTCGCAACTGGGAGCCCTCCGCACGGTCGTCAGTCGACTCCGCAGTTTCGCCGACCGCCCGGTGGTACTGGGCTGGATCCGCGACATCGAACGGGTCGGTAACCGACGGGCCGAGTGGCCAGATGGCGTGCGGCGGTTCCTCACCAGCTTGGTCGAGAGGGATGACGACGTGTGGAACGTCCTCGGGTTGTCGGGCGAGGGTGGCCGTCGGCTGTGCCTCACAGACGATGGATACGACGCGCTGCGAGGAGACCTGTGGGCCGAGGCTGTTCGCGCCGTCGTGGTGCGCGCCGCACAGGCGCAGGCGGATTCTCTTAGAGGCGGGATCTGATGGCGCGGCGAGCCCAGGCGATCCTGACGGCCGAAGGTTGGCTTGTTACGACCAGTCCCCTGCACGTTGGCGGCATCGGTGGTGATGCCGACACCGACCTCGCCTTCGCGATTGACGGGCTCGGCCGGCTTATCGTTGGTGGCTCGAGCTTGGCGGGTGCGTTGCGAGCGTGGTGTCGCGGTTCGGCAGAAGACGAGCCGGCCTCGGTCAGCGACGTCTGGGGAATCGTCCGCACAGTTCGCGACTCCCGAGGTGGCGCGACCACCGAGGGCCAGGCCAGCCGCATGGTGTGCGACGACGGCGAGGTTCTTCCGAGCCTCCAGGCCGCAACCGCGACAGCTGTTCGATTCGGTGAGACATCGGCCGAAACCATCGATCTGGCCGATCGCGCCCAGGCGATGGACTCTCCCGACGTTGTGGTGGAGCGACCCGACCTGTTGGAACGGCGCGACGGTGTGGGTATCGACCGAGTCACGGGCACCGCGGCCGCGGGGATCCTCTACAGCCGCACCGTCGTGCCCTGCGATGCTGCCATCAGATTGCGGCTCAACGTCGAGGTGCCGCCGGGAACCGGCGAACTGGACCGGGAGAAGGCGAGGTTGGGCTCGTTACTGAATGCCCTCCTTTCCGGCGAGGTTTCGCTCGGTGCTGGCTCGACACGGGGTCTCGGAAGGGTCGCCCTTGACCGCGCCAGCCTCCAGGCTCGGGAGTTGCCTCTCGCCAAGCGAACGGGCTTCCTCGATGCCCTCGAACGCGGCGGGCGCGATATCACCGCCGAACTGTTGGAGGCATCGAGCCCCGCTTCGGGTTATCCGTCCCGACGCCGGGTAATGCAGATATCGGTTCGATGGGAGCCCTTGGGACCGGTGATGGTCAAGGCCGGGCTCGATGGCTTTAGTATCGACAGCCTTCCCTTGGGTGGCCGGGCTTTAGTCCCCGACGCAAAAGGGGGCCAGCACGAGGTCATCAGGTTGGTGCTGCCCGGTAGCGGAATCAAGGGGGCATTGCGAAACCGAGCGGAGCTGATCGTACGGACCGTTCTCGGCGTGGCAGCGCCGGCCCCGGACAATCCGAGGACGAGGTTTCTTGAGCAACTGGACCAACTGGGGTTGGTCGGGGCGATATTCGGCTGGGCGCCCGGGACCGACGACGTCGAGCCCGAACGGCAACGCCTTGGTCGCGGTGCCATCTCCGTCGACGACTGCCGCAGCACAAGCGAGCCCATGACGGTGGCGGAGTGGCAGGCGCTCATCGCGCCGCCCCGCACCGGCGGCAAAGGCGAGCGCGTCGAGAAGTCGTCGATCGACGCGGCGTTGCGTGGCTCGCTGGACCAAAAGGGTTTCCGGGAGGCAAACCATGTGGCCATCGATCGCTGGACTGGCGGGGCCGCGACCGGGGCGCTGTTCAGCGTGCTCGAGCCGTGGCGGGTCACCTGGGAGCCCTTGCGTATCCGGATCGACCTGGATCGACTGGGCAGCGTTGACGAGGAACCGGCTCTGGGCCTGGTGGCCCTCCTGCTGGGCGAGTTGCAGAGCGGGCGGATCTTCCTCGGCCACGGGACGAACCGGGGAATGGGGGGTATGCGCGTGACCGAGGTGACCTATGAGGGGATTCCCGGCGACGTGTCGCCCGCCGCCGGGAGCGCCGCGCTCGAGGCGTGGCGCGCCCAGGTGCTCTCAGCGTGGAGCCGCTGGGTCAAGGACAATGGAGGTGCGCCTTGAGCGTTTCGCTACGGTCATGGCGCAGCTCGACGCCGATCGCCCTGGCCGACGCCATACATGTCTGGGCGTCGAGGCTCGACGGCGCCATCGGGCTCCTCTATTCGCCTTCGGAGTGCAGGGTTGCTCGTTTCACGCCCGCAGCCTGGATCGGCGTCGACGGGCCCATGCGAGCGGACGACGTGTTCGAGTGCCGTTGCTTCAACGCCGACATCGAGTTCCGCTGGCTGCAGAACGCTGCTTCTGCGGACGCGACGGGCACGGCGGTTGTGCTTTCGGAGGGCACGGTCGTGGTACCGGAGGGTTGGGTCGCCCTGGATGCACTGACGGCGGTCGAGACGATCGAACAGCTCTATCTGGTTTGGGGTGAGGTTGCCACGACGACCGATGGGGAGGGATTCGTGACGTTGGAGGCGGCACGCGTCGGCCGTCTCTCGGTGCCCTACGACGGCGAGGCGGGACGAGGCGAGCGCCTCGGACTGCGAGCCCGTGAGTACGTCTGCGTCGAGGTGGCCGACGATGGCGGTCCCTTCGGCGACGAGAGCGTGTTCGGGGCCGGCAATGCCTTCGTCGCCGAAGAGCGCCTCATGGGATTCGCGTCGGCGCCTCGACCAGAGCGACCGGGGGATGCAAGGAGCGGTGGTCATGGCGGACAGTGAAAGACAAGGTGTCCTGCGCTGGGAGCAGACGGAGTCGGGCAAGCGGCTCAGGGTGCACGACAGCGAAGGTCCGGTTCGTACCGTCACCAACCTCGACAAATTCCTCCACCCCGACCTGCGCGCCCTGCCCGACACCGACCTAGAAGGCACGGCCGTCGAGTACCTGTGGGGAGGGGGGCAGGCGAAGCGGATCCGCCCCGCGGGTCAGGCGTGGCCGGTAGCGCCATCCCCGACCGCGACCGGGACCGAGCGCGCCGTCGAGACCGAACGGTTCGCCAACCCGTACACCTTTGTCCCCGCACCGCCGCGCGATCTCGATGACCCAGAACTCGGGGATCATGAGCCTGCCGGCCAGGACCGGCTCCACGATTCGCTGTGGACAGGCCGCATCACGGTGCGCATGGGATTGGCCACACCGCTGTTGACGCTCGACGCGGCCCGGGCTCGGCCCTACGGCGGCGTCCGCGGCCACCTTGCCTACCCGCTGGCGCTTCTCGATGGCCAGCCCTACGTCGCACCCACCGCCATCAAAGGAATGTTACGAGCGGCGTACGAGACGGCGACCAACAGCCGATTCGGGGTCTTTCCCGGCCACGAGACGCGCCTCGCGCAACGGGCCCCGGCATCTGACGGTCTGCGGTGCATCCCGGCGCGGGTGTCGGACGGGAACCTGGTGCTGCTGCCCGGTACCAGCCCCCTCGGGTCGCAGAATCGAACCCGATCCGCGCCCCTGCACGCCGCCTGGCTGCCGGCGTACAAGTCACGGACCTCGGCGGCGGTCCGGGGGAACCCGCGGCCCGGTAACCGCGACGACGTAGAAGCGTGGGTGGAGCTGGTGCACCACCATGGTCGTGACCGCTCCCGCCAACTGGTCCACGACTTCGACTTCTGGCAGGTGACCGAGCTGGCGCCGGCCGGCGCCGACGCCCTCTCGTCTACCGCACCGCCCGTGCCTTCTGTCCGGAGGCCCGATCGCGGCTCGTGGTTCGAACCGACCGGGACGACTATGAAGATCCGGGGATGGCTGTGCCGGACCAACGAGAGCTTCTCGCGCAAGCACGACGAACGAGTCCTCTTCGTGGGCGAGACGGGCCAGCCGCCGCCCCGGCCGATCCCCATCACGGAAGAAATGCGGAACATCTGGCGCGCCGTCATCGGCTCGTACCGTGACGCTCACAGCTACGACGAGATCTGGGGGCGCACCCGGAAGGACGGGTCGAGGGTAGAGCCGTGGGTCTGTCTCGGGACAGCGCCGGGCCAAACCGCGTGGTCGCGCCATCTGTACGAGGACGGAGAACTTGGCGAGGCCGACACTGCCAGCTGGGACGAACTATCCGACGATCTGCTGCTCTACGTCACGCTCGACTCCTCGTTTCGCCATGTCGAACAACTGTCCCCGGTCATGGTCGGGCGCCACCCGTACCGCTCCAGCCCGTGGGACCTTCTCCATCCCTCCCTCCGTCCCGCCACGTCACGGTCGCGGCTCTCACCCGCCGACCGGGTATTCGGTTGGGTGGGAAAAGAGGCTCACCGAGGCCAACTGCGGGTCGGGCCAGTCGACGTCGTGGCGGCCGAGATGAAGCGATTCGATCCCCCGATCCCCTTGGCGATCCTGGGCCAACCAAAGCCCCAACAGGCGCGCTTCTACGTGGCCCACGACGAGCGGGGCTCGCCGCTGGAACGGGGAGCACCCAAGGCCAGAAGCTACCAACAGGGCCAAAGCCTGCGAGGGCGCAAGGTGTACCCCCACCACGCCGGGCTTTCGGATGCCCATTGGGATCCGCCTGTCGACTCCGAGGGCACGCAAGAGCTGCTTGGTGGCCGATACCGGGAGTACCTGCGGCCGCGGGCGGCCTCCGACGACCGCGCGCCAAAGTTGAGCGACGACGGGCGGGCGTTCGTCACCACGACCGAGCAACGAGACAGCCAGAACCGCTCGATCGACGGCTGGGTGGCGCCAGGATCGGAGTTCCAGTTCGACGTCGAGGTAACCAACCTGTCCGATGTCGAGCTGGGTGCCCTGCTGTGGCTGCTGCAACTCGGCCCGAAGCGTCATCATCGCCTCGGGCTCGGCAAGCCCTTGGGGTTCGGCAGCGTGGTCCTGAGCGTCGTCAGTCACGAACTCGAGACGGGAAAGACGTGGCGCCAACGTTGGGCCATGTCGGAGAACCGGGATAAGGCCGACGATCCTTGGTCAACGGTGGCCCGGTTCCAAGCCGCCGTCGCCAAGACGGCGACATTCGAGAACGTGCCCCACATCAGCGCCCTCTTGGCCGCCTCGGAGGGGCAACCGGGTCTGCCGGTGCACTACCCGAGGGTGCGTCCGGTCGGAATGAGCAAGGCGATCCCGACCCCACCGGACCCCCGCGGCCGCGGGTTCGAGTGGTTCGTGCTCAACGAGCGGCCTGTTCAGGGCCGCATCGTGGAGGGCCGCAGTCTTCCTGCCGCTGGGCAACCGCCACTCGAGGTGTACGACGCGCCCGAAGACCGGCGCCGCTGACATGGAGGGGCCGGTACGGCTGACAGAGGTGTTGGTCAACAACTTCAAGGCTTTCGGCGAGGGAAGGGGCTTTCCTATCGCACCCCTCACCTTGTTGTACGGGGAGAACTCCGTCGGCAAGAGCTCTATCCTCCAGGCGCTCCTGCTCTTGAAACAAAGCTTCGACGGCCGCATCGTCGAGACGACCGATCCGGGACCACCGGCGCTGATGACGTCGGGGCCATGGGTCGACGTCGGATCCTTCAACAATGCGATTTACAACCGTGACAACAGCCTAGAAATGAGGATCGGAGTCGGCTTCTCGGTCTGGCCGGCCGATGCGGAAATCTCCGCTGAAGAAGACGCAGCCGAACCGGATGAAACGATCCCCACGATGCACGAACCAGTCTTCAGGTGCGTGGTCAAGCTCGGGTTCACGGGCGGGACACTCTCCTCCTGCCAGTTAGTCACGGACGCGCTCGGAACGATCCAAACAAGCGTCGAGAGCTCCTGGGATGAGCGACCTTGCCTCGTCACCGACGGAGACAGCCACGTCCAACTGTGGAATGCTCTTGGAGTGAGATGGGCCAAGACGGCGCTGGGTCCGCCACACCCAGTATTCGCGCTCCGAGGACCGCTCCCGGGCAGCCTTATTGGCTTGCGGTGGAAGGACCGGGCTGATCTCGACCTTTCGACCCTTGAGTTTGTCCGGGGCGCGCTGGCGGACCGCCCGTACCCGGAACCCCTCCGGGCGAAGTTCTTCAACTCGCTCGCGCCGAAATGGGCCAGGCACGCACGCGACATTGCATTTAGCTTCGACCGCTTTCTACGAAGTCTGACGTACGTTGGGCCGACTCGTCCTGCGCCCACACGAGCGCCGGTTGAACTCGCGTCGATCTCGTTGGCGAATCTCCACGACGATCAGCGAATGCTCGATGAGATCAATCGGTGGTTCCGCGACGCTCGAATCGACTACCAAATCGGAGTCGAGGACTGGGGTGTACTGGCCGCCGATGGCCAGTCGATCCCGCCGGACAGCCGAACAGGGCGCTTCATTCTGGGAAGTCGGAGCAGCCCACTGATGACATTCGCCTTTGCCGACGTCGGCTACGGCCTCGGGCAGGTACTCGCCGTCGCCGCTCAGGCGGTCAGCCAGCCGCTCGGCGGGGCGATCGTCCTGATCGAGCAGCCGGAGCTTCACCTACACCCCCGCCTGCAAACCGAGGTCGGCGACCTGCTCCTGCTTGCAACCGCCCTCGGACGTGAGCAGCTCATAGTCGAGACGCACTCAGAGCACCTCCTCCTACGACTCGGTCGCCGAATACGTGACGGCGGACTTCAACGAGCCAACCTGGGCGTGTTGTGGATCGGGGATCTCGACGAATCGAGCGGGGCGCCGGGACGCTCAGTCGTCACCATGGAGCTTGATCGGTCTGGCGAGGTTATTGACTGGCCGGCTGGATTCTTCTCTGAAGACATCACGGAGCGCCTGGCACGTCCATCTCCGAGCCGTGTTCGTTAACGTCCGGCTCGACGAAGGGTGCCTCGTCGAGACCGGACCGTGCCATCTCAGCACCCACATGGGAATCCTGTCGACGCTGTCGCGCTATGCGATCGTGGACTTGAGGGAAGACGAACTGAAGTTCCACCCTTATATGGAAGAGAACCACCTGGACCAGTGTATTGCTCTGCGAAAGGCGTACCGGTCTCTCAAATCGGATGAAGTTCTCGGGGAACCCGACATTCGGTGCGCACCAGGACTTCCTCCGCATAGGGAGGTTGATCCCGGGAAGCCCGAGGTTTGTTCGATTGGGGCGCTGCAAAATCTTTCCAAGGTGATGCAGGAACAGCACCGCCTTGCCACAGCTCGCATTGCATCAAATGTGGGGCGCGATGATATTTGGACGACTCGGCTTGAGCCGGTGGCGGCGCGCAGCGAATCCGTCGTCGTGTTTGACAAGTACGAGGGGGATTGGTTTGCCAAGCATCTCGCGAAAAACCCGGAGGCTAAGGAAATCGGCTTCGCCTGGCTCCTCGACAAGCTCGGCAATATGCCGGGCATTTCTACCGAAAGGAGGTTCAAGGTCACACTCGTCACTATGGAGCCAGAGTCAAAGTGGAGCACAAATGGCACAACCGACGGGTTCGCTCACGACCTACGCGTGTGGGCAGGAGTTTACCCCCCGATAGTCAGTGAACGTCTGGGCTTGGAAGTTCATACCTGGCCACGACTACCCAAGAAGCATCCCATGATCGGTCGATTTCACGATCGCTATCTCGTATTCAAAGGCGGATCGCTTCCGGGTAAGGCCCTTTTCTCCTTAGGGCGTGGGGTAAGTGCGTTTCACCGAGACATGGTCGATGACGGGACAGAGACAGACATGACCTACAACATGATCTGTCGCACCGTCGAAATTGCCATGGCTGCCCAGCACGGCGTGCCCGAACATGCAGCCGAGAGCCTCACGGACGACGAGCGCCAGAACGGTGCCTTGGTGCAAACCGCCATTCTGACGCTACAATCGAATACTCCCGGGCTATACACAAAGATCTTCCCGTGACGGCAAGGATCCATGAGACGAGTGGCCACCGAATCGGACGTTGACGGCCTGGGCCAGCCGTCTTCGAGATTTGACAAGCAGACGAGCACGGGACCCGACGAAGAAAATGGGCCGCATGTGCAGGGATCGAACACGGACCATATAGTCTCGTCGTCTCGGTCGTGACTGCTGCGGCCCAACCCCGCCATAGTACCACACCCCCTCGCGTCGGGGCGGGCACGTCATCCTGACTGCGACGAGAGCCGTTCGGATGCACCCGGGGTCGCGGAATAGCGATCACCATGGCGCGTGAGGACGCGGGCATCGAGCAGGCAACGCACCCACCGGTCGGGATCCACAACGCCGAACTCTCCGAGACGACGGGCCAGTACGTGATGTATGACCGGCCGATCGGCGACGCGAACGACCTCAGTGGCGACCCGGATTGACTGCTGCACGAAGGGATGGCGCCTGTCGGTCAAGGTGACGACGCTTCCTCCTCGTTGCTGTGGCTGATCCGCGATGGCCTTGATCCGGGTTTTCAAAGCGTGCAGGACGTACTGCTGTAGGTCGGCGACCGCGGCGAGATGGACAGCGCCGATATGGGCTGCCTCGTCTTCGTCGATACCGTTCACGTGGATCCTGGCCACCGATCGGCGCAGAAGGTTTTGGATCTCGGTAGCCGTCGCTCGGCGTTCGTCGGAAAGCGCGAGGAAGAGGACGACCCGGCGCATGGGGACAACGAGGCCATCCCGCCAGCTGGGGGCCACCTCGCAGCGGTCTCCGGCGGCCACGCGCAGGAGGCGAGCAGCCAGCAGCGCGTCGATGACCTCTCCAGGGTCGACACCTCCGGCAATCCGAGTGGCGGCGACACGCTCGGCCTCCGCTCGGTCAAGACCGCCACCCCACCGCAAGCGCCACAGTCGGGCGACCACGGAATCGGCCTGCTCAAGATCGGCGGGGATCGTCGCCGCTATCCTCCCGAACTCGCCTCGCGCCTGATCCTCCCACCAACGAGTCGACGGTGCCTCGATCAGTCCGGTTGCGGTGCCCAGTGGTGACGAGGGAGAGCCGAGGGCGTACAAGCTCAATGCCGCCAGGTCCCACGACCTCAGCTTCCGCTTCTTCGTCTTAGGCCGGAAGGCGGGCGGAAGCGGGATCGAGCACCCGGCCAGTCCTTTGACGGTGGTCGGTGGCTTCGCTTCGAGGTGCACCAGCGTCGATGCTCGCCCCTTCAGCGCGTGGTATCGCACGACATACCCGAGATCCCTGTCGTCGGAAACGATCGCGACTGCGTGTCCGGCGTGGAAGGCCTCCGAAGCCTTCACAGCTATCTGAATATCGGCCATGTTCTTGCCCGGCGCACACAGCTCGAAGATCACACGACGACCCTCACCCGGTCGTTGCAGTATGCGCCGGTCAGCTTTGGTCTCGACGTGGCCAGGGCAGTGAAGTTCGACCGAATCGATCGCCCCGATCCGTGCTTCAAGCGTCTCGACCAGTGTTTGCAGCTGCCGTTGGGGCGACCACGAGACACCCCAGGCGCCGAGGCCCCTCGTAAGGTTCTCCCAATCGACCATCAGGATCCGCATCGGTCCCCTCCCCTGCACCGAGACCGTAGCGGGATGCGCTCGAACTTGCGGCGGGCAGCCGGTTCAAGGTCTTGACAGCGCCAACCGTTCCGCTATCCTAGACACGTTGGCTCGGATAGAGCCCGGACGGAACTTGGTCACCTTATTTGGGTCGACCGGCCCACGGCGCATCAGGCGCCGTTTCCGAAAGGGATGAATCGGGCCAATGTATTCGACGCGGCTAGACCTGCTTGACGGCGGGCACTTCTTCAGTATCTTCGCCGAGCCTTGCTTCCTGGGGTCGCGGCGGGTTCGTTCCCGCGAGTTCCACGATGGCGACAATGCCTGCTCCGTGTTCAACCAGGCCTGCGACCCGTGCGTGGAATACGCCCACGACGTCATCATCAGGGTGTTCGTCAAGGTTCGAAGCGAGCTGGCAGCGGGCTTGGTCGAAAACCCCGTCGGGTTCGTGCGTACGGTGGCCGGAACGGTCTCTGAGGATCTGGCCCGCGAACGTCGAGTCGCCCGAGGGGGTCTAGCCAAGCCCAATCGTCTTGCCGCTCAGGTGGGCCGACAGCTCACCGAACCACAGCGTGCCCTTCTGCGGGCGATGCTCTTCCACGCCGCCGGTGACAGCCGACCCGAGGCCGACCCGTGGCCGTACGACTATTTCGCCGCCCAACCCTGGGCCGTGGCTGCGGGATGGCACAGCGGAGCCATTGCTGGGGTCATAGATCACCTGACCGAAATCTGCCGACGGAGAGATCGTCGGTGGACCGAACGAAACCTGGACGACCAGCTGCAGCGCCGCCGTATCGAACTCGGGCGGAATATCGACTCGGATGACTGGGGTGACCTGACAGATACCGACGAGGTCGACGAGCTTGGCGCGCTTCTCGATCAAGCGTGTCGCGACATCGGAGTCGGCCACCAACCCGAGCCGGTCCTGCTCGGACTGGTCGAGAGACGTTTCGGGTCAACGGCGAGAATCCGGCTGCAAGAATCCGAAGATCTCCCGCCACTGGTGAGCTGGCTAAACCAGCAGGTGACAGCTCACAACGAGGCGGTGGGGCAATGATGTCTTGCTCGGAGAGCGACACCTGCGCTCACTGCGGCGCCCTAAACGACCACCTCCGGCGGCTCGTCCGACAGACGGCCCTCGGAGCAGGATGGTTATGCTTCCGGTGCCGACGACTTCATCGGGATGCGCCACTGTGCGGCGAATGTACGCAAATGATCGACGGTGTAACCAATACCTTCCCCGTTGCGTCCTGCGGAGCCGAATCTGCGGCTGGAACGACGGAGATATTCAGGGAGGTCCTCGGCGCCCTTCGGCTGACGGACTGGCGCCTCTTTGAGCTACGCAGCGACGGGACGCCCGAAACGTCATGCCGACACAGGCAAGGTTCGCTCACGGGGTGAGCTTGACGATCGACGCGATTCGGAATGGCACACGGTTGGCGAGCGCGGTGTAGACCCTGGCTGGTCGTAGGGCAACCGCGGGACGTCTCACTCCATGGTCGAAAAGGTCAGAGCGGTGACGATTAACCGCCACAGGTGCAACTGGGCCCGTGGCTGGACTCGCAGGGCCGTGATGAACAAGCTCGGGATGGGCAGGTGTCCGTCAATCAATGTTGAACGCTCGAACGAGGGAGAACCGTGTCCTTTCATCTGTCATTGACCGACAACACCGACATCTACCGATACCCCAAGCTTGCCAGCCTGGCGCGGTCGGTTGACAATGTGCTGACCGCCAGCCCAGGCGGCCTTGAGTTCGTCGGGGTGGCTCCGCTGTTCGACGAGCCCCGCCTCTACCGCGGCGCGGATAGCGACTGGCTGTTCGGCCCAGCCGCGACTGACCCGCAGGTGACCGCCGGCTCGTTCCCGATCCCCGACGCCCAACTCCGCTTCCTCAGGGAACTGGTTGACCAGGGCATCGACTTTCCTGCCGTCTATATCGCACACGAGCTCGATCCTGCCCGAACTGCGTCGATTCTGGGGGTATCCGACACCACCAAGCCGGGAAGCGCGGTGGCGCTGACGACAGGCGAGCCGAGGTTGTCGGCCGATAAGGTCGCTGCCCTCGTCGGTCTCCCTCCGGCTCCTCTGAGTGCGACCCGACAAGCAACTCGTCTCGGACAGGTTGCCGAGCTGGTCGGCACCACGCTCGCGAAGGCAGTACCAATCATGTTGGCGGCGGGCGCGCTGCCTTTGATGATCGGAAGCGCGGCCGTAGTTGGGCTGGCCGCCTGTCTCGACCCAATAGTGATCGGGGCCGTCACGGCCGACGGCAACACCGAAATGGATACCCCGGCCGCCTGGTTCGTGCTTGCTCGCTGGCAATGGTGAGCGGGTGACCGCGGCTGCCCGTCCGAGACGCTCCTAGCAAGAGCGGTCGCCAAGACGATCGTATCGGTGAGGTAGACGTGCCGGTCGTCGATCATGCGGTTGGGGTGACCGCTTCGTTTGGAAATGCCAGTGGTCCTGGTCACCCACCGATCGTGTGGCCGGGCGGCCGTGGCGGGTCAGACCGAGACTTCTCCCGATCACGGGAGTGGTCACGATCTCGTCTGTCCGGGCGGGCGCCGGCGGGCTGAGCCCACGATCTCCTTCTCGGGCGGACCGGCCAGCGTGGCCAAGTCCTCGTCGGTCAGCACTGTCGAGGGAAACCTTGGAGCCAATGCTTGATCGGTGAGGGGACCGATTGGTAGGGCATGGGTGGCCAGAGCATCGGTTCCCCACGGCGCACGCCAGCACTCGAGGGGTATTCCGTCGTCGCGGGGGCCGGACATGCACTCCGACACGGCGGCCGCGAGCTCGGACTCGATGTCGTTCTCCGGCGACATGACCCACGTCACGGCTACCCATACAGTTGAGCTCATCGGTCGAGTCGACCGGCACAATCGCTTGTGCGTAGCGGAGACCAGCTGCGCTCGGGACGCCTCAGCGGCATTGCGGTCGCCGTGTTCCACGTCCTGAAGCTCGGACGAGAGTGCCTCAACGAGGTCGGCCATCCGACGGGGTACCGCCAATGTGACCAACGCTACGGGGATGCCAGCGTCGAGCAGAGCCGCCCGGTTGGCATCTCGACCAGGAAGGCCGGAAAGCAACAACAGGCTGCCTCCTGCCGGCGCCAGGGAGGGCGGTCCGACAGGTTCGCATCTGGGTTTGCCCAAATGGCGTAAGACCAGATCCGACTCGACTCCCAGCGCGCAGCCGAGCGACCACGCGGCCCGGCGCCCGTCACAGGCCAGCACAATCCCGACTGCGCTGCCTTGGAGGCGCAGCGCCTCGAACAGCCGTGTCGCGCGTTGGAACTCGTTTCCCGGCGACTGATGGTCGAGCGTTGCCATCGACACGAACTCGAGCGGGCCGGCCATGGTGCACCACTGCGGCGGAGGAAGCGCACCGCTGATCATCAGGGCACCCCCGCTGCGCCCGACGTCAGCCGGCCAAACCAATGACCGGACCAAAGGCGGTCGGGCCATGCGACCTGCCTCCAACCGCGCCCACACAGGATCATCCCAAGAAGCATCTGCGCGCGCTCGGGTGCCACCGTGGACACCACCATGACGACCGCGATCAACCGATCGCGCCAGGGGAACCGAGCGAGCCTCATCGACGATCCCTGACGGACGCTGAGGTGTTGGTCCGTCAGAGGTTGACGTGAACGCTCACCAGACCCGAGTTGCCCGGCACGGCACCCGAGGCCGTCGCCACGTCCGGAACGTCTGGACCAGTCCGACTGCGGGCGGGCCTACGGCCGACGGGCGCGACCAGCAAGAGGTCTCGGGGCTGGATCGCCGTGACCGTGATTGGGGTTCTGAATCCATGAGCCGGCTCCTTCGCCAGAGCCCCCAACAGATGCTGGCTCGATGAGCGTCCCGCCGCCCCGACTCGTTTTCGACGAAGACGGCGTCGCCCGTCCGGCCCGACCTTCGCGGGCCACCGCCCCGAACCCCCGCCCCGCACCACCTCGGGCCAACGCGCGAGAACGTGCAGCTGTCGCCATCTTCGTCGGTGCGACGGCGGTCGCACTCCTGTGCCGCCTGCCAACAATCGACCATCATGGTGACAAACAACGGGGGGTCCTCACCCAAGTGGTCAATGGGTGGCCTGATATCGCCCACTCGACCCTGGCCACACGACAGCCGGGAACCACCACCACATTGGTCAAGACGGCACCGGCCAAGACTGACCCGCCAACCACAACCCCAGTTGTCGCATTCGCCCCATGGTCGCCCGACACCACGACATCCGACCCTTGGGTCACTATCACGTCGCCGGACCCCACCAACACCTCGCCGGACACGGTCGAGTCGCCCTCTACCGACCTGCCTCCAAATACCAGTGGAACCGGTACTTCATCCGGGTGCACGGATACAGAGTGTCCCTATTACCAGCCGGTGGTGGGCAACCCGAGCCGGCAAACGGATCCTACGTCGATTGACCTCCCGTTGCCGCCACCGGGGTAATGCACTTCGGCACGATCCCGGTGAAACGGTGTCGAGGGCTCAAATGGCGGGGCGCTCCCTTTTCCCCCTTTATGCCACACCAGCCGGGCGGGGGCTAGCGATGTCCGTCAAGGACGTGTAGAGCGACAAGGAGGCGTTGAGAATGGGAACAAAGATGATCCGTATCGGCGGGGTGGACGTGCCGGTGATCGATGACGAGCTTTCGGGCTCGCAGTTGAAGGCCATGGTGGGTTTGCCCGGCGAGCGGGTCCTGGTCCGCCAGGAGAGCGACCGCAACGTCATCATCCCCGACGACACACGGGTCCGGGTCGCGGACGGCGACATGTTCACCCATCACGCCCATCACTCCAAGGCGGTCCGATGATCACCGGTACCCGTCATCGGCGGCTGGCGAACGAGGCGCGGCAGCTCGCGGTCGCGTTCCCGCGGCTGGAGTTGGCGGCTGACGACAGCTGGCTGGTGATCCCGGACTTCCGACTTCCGTCCGGCTGGACACCGCCGCGCACCACGGTGCTTGTTGTTCCACCCCTCAACTACCCCGAAGCCGGGCCCGACGGTTTCTATCTGGCGGCGCGCTTGTCACGGATCGTGAACGGACGGCTGGTCCAGCCCGGCCACTACTTCGGCAAGTACAAGAACCCTTACGCCGCGGCGGGCTACCACTGGTACTGCCTGGAGGACCAGGCAAGCTGCTGGGACCCGCACTATGACAGCCTCGTCACCTTCGTCGAGGCGATCCGCACCTACCTTGGGACGCCGGACTGATGGGCATTTTCACAACACAAGCGAAAATCGCCGATCGTCACCCATCGGCATCGGGCGAATCTGGCGGCGCGGCCTGCCGGCTCCGAGTACCAGTCGCAATATGGGACGGACTGACGGAATGGTTGCGGGCGAGCGAACAGGAACGGTTCGCGTACCTGCTGGGACGGGCGTCTGCCGTTGACGACCCGTGGGGACGTCGCACCGTCGATGTTTGGGTCCGTCGGGCAGTTCCCGTTCCCGACCAGGCTCTGGTCATCCAGAGCCCGGTGCGGGTAGAGGTCGACCCGACGTTCAGCGCGGCGGTGCTGCAAGCCTGCTGGGAAGGCGGGCTGTCGCTGATCGACGTACATACTCACCCCTTCGCCGACGCTTCTGTCGGTTTCTCAGGTCACGATCGGAACAACATGTTGCACACCCACGCCGAGTTCGCGGCCAGCATTCCAACTGACCCACCGGCGGTGGCCGCCTCTTTGGTGCTCGGGCGTCGCTCCGCCGCCGGAACGTGGCTGGTCCCTGGGACAAACCGACTGGAGCCTTTGCACTCCCTCCACATCATCGGAACCCACGACGAGGAGATACCGCTATGCGAGAGTTGACTGCTTCCCGGGTAGAGGCTGATTCGAGCACGATCGGTTCCGATCGCTACGACCGTCAGATCCGGGCGTTCGGGAAGCTCGGGCAAAGCCGTCTCCGGGGGCTCACGGTGGCCATCGTCGGAGCCGGCGGAGCAGGATCTCTCGCCATCGAGGGACTGGCTCACCTGGGCGTCGGCCGCCTCCTCATCATCGATCCCGACCGCTTGGGTGCCACCAACTTGAACCGAGTCGTCGGCGCCACCCCCACCGACGCCGCCACTGAGCGGGCCAAAGTCGATGTCGCCGCCGACCTGGTCCGCAGGATCGACCCGACACTGCCGGTGTCGACGTTCGAGGGGTCGGTCCTTGACCCGACCGTGTGGTGGGCGCTGCGCGCCGCCGATGTCATCGTGGGCGCGGTGGACAACGACGCGGCCCGATGGGCGCTCAACGTCTTCGCCGTGCAGTACGCCCGCCTCTACCTCGACGTCGGCGTGGCCATCACCCCAGGGCCACAGGGGATCGAGGTGGCGGGCCATGTGGCCGCGGTGCGCCCGGGCCAAGCGTGCCTTCGCTGCCTCCACGGCTACGACTCCGCCGTCGCGGCCCGCGAACTACAACCGGAACTGCACGACGCCAAACGCGCCGAAGGGTACCTAACCGCCGTCGACGACGAACCGGCGCCCAGCGTCATCTTCCTCAACCAGGCCGTCGTTGCCATCGCCATCGCAGAAATCCTCAACTGGGTTGCGCCCTGGAAACCGCCGCTTACCTACACGCTGATCGACCTCGGTCGCACCCAACTGAGCGCCCTCGACGCCGACGCCGACCCCAACTGCCCGGTATGCGGGCCCGACGGCCAACGAGGCCTGGCGGACGCGGGCGGACACCCTCTGGGCGCATCGACCTCGACTCCGCCACCACCTCCGCCACAGATCGTCGCCGGGACACCCGATGAGCCGTCAGAGCGGTGCGGCACACACGAGGAGCCCCGCCGTCCATGAACCTCACAGAACTCGTCGGACGCTCGATCCCCCACGAGCAGCTACCCGTAGCCATCGACCCCCGGTTGCGCCGCATCGCATGCTACGCGCTTCCCGCACCGATCGTCGCGGCCGGCGCCCAGCTCTGGCTCGCCCCCGTTGTCGCCGCCCATGGACCCAGACCACATTTCTTCCTGTTCGCCTGGCCCATCGTCCGGGCCCTGCTGTCCCTCGGTGGCCATGCCATGATCGCGGTGCGGGTCGATCTCATCACCGCCGGCGCCATGACCGCGCTCCTGACCTGGACAGCAGGATTCACGACCGGTGCCATCCGCGTCCATTACCTACTCGTCGCCGCCTCCACGACCTCCTTTTTGTCGGTCGGCACGCTGATGGCCGCGGCCGCACTCACCCTGGGCAACCTCGCCCTTTGGGTCGCACTCATCGTCGCACTGATCTCGATCGTCGCCGCCGTCATCATCGCCGTCATCGCCGGGGCCAGCCACTCCTGACCGAGACGAGAGACCGCCTGTCACTGGCCGAATGTTGGCGCTCGTCCCATCCAACTCCGGCGGGGCGAAGCTGGACCCGTGCCCCGTGGCGACATGAATCCGAATCGGATACCTGGGGGTCGGTGACCTTCCGCCGGTACGTCGAGCAATGGTGGTGGGACTGGCGTTTCAATCCGAATCGGATACCTGGGGGTCGGTGACTTCTACGGGCTGCGTCGGCAGCTCGTCGAGGGTTTCAATCCGAATCGGATACCTGGGGGTCGGTGACTGCGGAGCAATGGCGTCATTGTGTCATTCCCGTTTCAATCCGAATCGGATACCTGGGGGTCGGTGACAACCTGACGGTGACGGCAGGGCAGAGCGTCAGGGGTTTCAATCCGAATCGGATACCTGGGGGTCGGTGAAACCGACAGTGAAAACGATCCATCCGTTCAACGCAGTTTCAATCCGAATCGGACACCTGGGGGTCGGTGACCTCAGACCGCCCACTGCATCTTCCCCCTGGGGGGTTTCAATCCGAATCGGATACCTGGGGGTCGGTGACGGGTCCCAACGGGGAACTCCTAGGTCAGACCGCGTTTCAATCCGAATCGGATACGTGGGGGTCGGTGACTCTCCCAATGGGAGTTCCACTTCCTCCTGGCGCTGTTTCAATCCGAATCGGATACCTGGGGGTCGGTGACTCTCCCAATGGGAGTTCCACTTCCTCCTGGCGCTGTTTCAATCCGAATCGGATACCTGGGGGTCGGTGACCCTGTGGTGACTGTCACGATTAACGTCGACGAAAGTTTCAATCCGAATCGGATACCTGGGGGTCGGTGACAAGGGTGTTGCACAACATCCCTCTGGCCATCGGTTTCAATCCGAATCGGATACCTGGGGGTCGGTGACCTCATCAGCGAAACGGCAAGGTGCCTTCGGCGGTTTCAATCCGAATCGGATACCTGGGGGTCGGTGACCGACACCTTCACCGTGGCAGGTCCTTGCAGCCGCAGTTTCAATCCGAATCGGATACCTGGGGGTCGGTGACCGTCTCATGGTCGTGCTGAAACCAGGCGCGAGTTTCAATCCGAATCGGATACCTGGAGGTCGGTGACCTTACTCGTCCCGCCTTGTGCGGAACGACCGAAGTTTCAATCCGAATCGGATACCTGGGGGACGGTGACAGTAGTAGTAGTTGCGACACTCCTTTCGGGGAGTTTCAATCCGAATCGGATACCTGGGGGTCGGTGACCAGCAGCCCTTCGGGCCCAGCACGAACACGCGTTTCAATCCGAATCGGATACCTGGGGGTCGGTGACGGTAAATCTCCTTAAGAGGAGGCCCAGATGACCAGTTTCAATCCGAATCGGATACCTGGGGGTCGGTGACGTCGGGGGAACCGTCGAAGTTTTCTGGTTCAGTCTGAGTTTCAATCCGAATCGGATACCTGGGGGTCGGTGACCTCTTCAACGGTGTGGTGACCACCGGGAAGTCGAGGTTTCAATCCGAATCGGATACCTGGGGGTCGGTGACCCTCCGGCACCTCCGGCTCCGACGAGGCCGACAGTTTCAATCCGAATCGGATACCTGGGGGTCGGTGACTCCGCAACGAGCCCGTGGACCCCCCCCCGTCCCGCCCGGTTTCAATCCGAATCGGATACCTGGGGGTCGGTGACATTGAATTGGTAATCGAGGGCAAAGGAGGCTCGTTTCAATCCGAATCGGATACCTGGGGGTCGGTGACTACAAAGCAGGACGATGCGTGGATTAGACGGTTTCAATCCGAATCGGATACCTGGGGGTCGGTGACGATCATGTTCACCACCCGCCGCATCCGCCGGAGGTTTCAATCCGAATCGGATACCTGGGGGTCGGTGACCTCGGTGAGCCAGGACGCGGGCAGCTTCACGGGTTTCAATCCGAATCGGATACCTGGGGGTCGGTGACCGGGCGCGCTTCGTCGGGGTCACTACCTGGGCCCAGTTTCAATCCGAATCGGATACCTGGGGGTCGGTGACCGCCGTTGTTGCCGTTGCAGGCATCGCCGTGGTGGTTTCAATCCGAATCGGATACCTGGGGGTCGGTGACCTATTGGATTCCGTTGCTGGCATGCTTGTTTTGAGGTTTCAATCCGAATCGGATACCTGGGGGTCGGTGACTCCACAACGTCCCACTCGCGATCGTCACTGTGTAGTTTCAATCCGAATCGGATACCTGGGGGTCGGTGACACCACTACGGTCCCGGTCACAACGACCGTCCCGGTTTCAATCCGAATCGGATACCTGGGGGTCGGTGACTCAGTGAGTCCGCTCGCTGCCTCAGGCCGTTGGTTTCAATCCGAATCGGATACCTGGGGGTCGGTGACTTTCGGAGCCTCGGTCCTCCGTCCGCCGGTTTCAATCCGAATCGGATACCTGGGGGTCGGTGACTATTCATCGGCGCCGACGGTCCTCAAAAGCTCGCCGGTTTCAATCCGAATCGGATACCTGGGGGTCGGTGACTGCCGCCACGGCGACCCACGCCGCGGAACGTGTTTCAATCCGAATCGGATACCTGGGGGTCGGTGACACGCGGCCATCATTGCCCATGATAAGGCGCTCGGGTTTCAATCCGAATCGGATACCTGAGGGTCGGTGACCGGTAGCACCGCCCCCTACGGGGATCCACTGACACGTTTCAATCCGAATCGGATACCTGGGGGTCGGTGACCTCGTTCGTGACTGACCGAGGCGAGACGAAGCGTTTCAATCCGAATCGGATACCTGGGGGTCGGTGACTTCAAGACTCCATACGCGTCCCGTTGGCGTTTCAATCCGAATCGGATACCTGGGGGTCGGTGACTGTTCGAAGGCATTAGCCACCCTGGCAAGTGCCTGTTTCAATCCGAATCGGATACCTGGGGGTCGGTGACCCACCCGTCATCACCACCTCTGACAGGGTGGTTTCAATCCGAATCGGATACCCGGGGGTCGGTGACGACGGCATGATTGCTAGCATGGTGGCCGGAGCGGGTTTCAATCCGAATCGGATACCTGGGGGTCGGTGACGGGGGATCATCCGTCCAAGTGGACGGCTCTGACCCCCGGGGGGAGGGGTTTCAATCCGAATCGGATACCTGGGGGTCGGTGACTCGCGATCTTCAGGATCGTGCGAGGTCCCGATGGTTTCAATCCGAATCGGATACCTGGGGGTCGGTGACTGTAATCATCAGAACAGTCCACAAAAGCGGTCCAAGTTTCAATCCGAATCGGATACCTGGGGGTCGGTGACCACGTATCGTCCCCTTCACATCAAGGAGGTAGCGGTTTCAATCCGAATCGGATACCTGGGGGTCGGTGACATCATCGTGGTTCCGACCATCCTGGTCTGCCTCGGTTTCAATCCGAATCGGATACCTGGGGG
>Ga0302325_10003797_pt1 | contig 35317 bp, 28 predicted proteins | sample Palsa_T0_2_FD_201948 | JGI IMG/M metagenome (GOLD analysis project Ga0302325, IMG submission 201948) | Peat permafrost microbial communities from Stordalen Mire near Abisko, Sweden - Palsa_T0_2 | ecosystem: Environmental > Terrestrial > Soil > Palsa > Peat permafrost | place: Sweden: Abisko...
CCGCACCTTGGCTGACATCGATTCGAATCTGACCGTGGTCGATCTTCGGTCTTTCGATGCACAGGTTGCCGGAAACCTCAACCAAGAGCGTCTCATCGCTCAACTGACCGGCCTCTTTGGCATCCTGGCGCTGATCCTGGCGTCGGTGGGGCTTTACGGCGTGATGTCCTACTTCGTGGCCCGCCGCACCAGCGAAATCGGCGTCCGCATGGCGCTCGGAGCTACGCGATCGAGCGTGCTCGCTCTGGTATTACGTGGCGCGCTCTGGCAAGTTCTGATCGGGCTCGGCCTGGGCATTCCCGCCGCGTTGTTTGCCGGCCATCTCATGGCCGGTCTCCTCTATGGAGTGGGCGGCTACGATCCGCTTGCGCTGGCCGGCGCGACCTTAGTGCTCGGGCTTTGCGCTGCCGTGGCAGGATTCATCCCTGCCCGCCGCGCTGCTTCGGTCGAACCCATGGAGGCGCTCCGCACGGAGTAGCTTGTTCGCGCAAGCTTCCTACTTTCCGGGGAATCATTTTTTTCCATCACCGATTTCGGAGGGTGAGGCCGGAAACGCTCCCAAGGTCTCGATCGAACTCCGACCGACGCGGAAGCTTCGAAGTTGAGGGAGAGTAGCGTTCGGTGGGCTTTTCCCAGTCGACTTCGGGATTCCATGAAATCCGAGAAGAAAAAACAGGCCGTGGCGCCTATCCCAACAGCCGGGCTACTTCCGACCGGGCGGTGGTCCATCCATCCCGACCGCCGCGGGTGTTTTTGTTGGTTCGACGGCAACGATCAGTTCGGCGATATAGCCAGCCTCGGGGCGGTTTCGGCTGGCGAGATTCAGTTTGGCGAGCGACTCGATTCCATGCTGTTGCTGGAAGATGTCGTCTTCGGTTTGCGTGGTGCGATGGATGGTATGGCTCTGGTAAGGCTCCATGTGCATCAGCCTTTCGGTGAGATCTTCGGGAAAGAAGATCTGTCCTGTATGAGAAGTATGACCTTCCAGGTAGGTCATTTGCTGGTCTGAACCTTTCCGCGAGACCACTTTGCCGCCCAGTCGCACTTTGAAGTGAATATGGTTGGTGCGGCCCATGTAGAAGCCGGGAAACACGGTCGCAAAGGCTAGGTGTCCATTAGGATCGGTGAACTGAATACCCCGCAGAAAGGTCGATTCATCGGTCGGCTTCATTGCCGGCGGCGGACCCATGCCCTCGGGCGGCCCGGGTCGGTTGCCGGGATGCTGTGGATCGAATCCGGGAGGGGGGCCGGGAGGATGATCCCCGTTCGCTCCTGAGCCCGGTGGCGGACCAGCCGGGCCCATGCCGGTAGGATCCATTCGGGTGAAGCCCGCATAAAGGCCCCGAGCATCGCAGTGCCAGACATCGACGGCCGCCCGCGGCACCGGCTTGCAGGTTCGCGAATCCATCACCAGAAGCCGCAATGCAAGCGGCAGGCCGGGCTTTCCTTCCCGGATATCGGACCGCAACAGTTCCCGAGCAATGTAATACGGCCCCACCGTCTGCTCGGGAGTGCTATTGCAAACTGCAGACCCGGTTGGCAGGAACCCCAGAGCCCGCGCCGCTGTTTGCAGTTTCCATGCCGCTGCCGCAGTGATTCCGGCTCCGAGGATTGTGCGGCGGCTAAACCCCCGAATCATTTGACCCATGGTGATGCCTCATAGCCTCGAGAGAAGTATGCAATGGAGGTCGGTTTACGCAAGAAAGGCGCCCATTCAAGCGAGGTCGGCCGCCATTCCGCGAGGAGCACATTGAGCGTCCAGGCTTGATCAGGGTAAGCAATCGGACAGTCTGCCGACGCCGCGTGGGATTGCCTCGGTGAAGGTCATGCGGATTCCGTGCTCCGGTCGCAAGATCACCATCGGGCGTGCTTCGATGGTCTGGCCCGGGACCAAACGAAAGTCGTATTTCCTGAGCAGAACACTCAGAATCATGAGGATCTGCAGCATGGCATAGTTGCCGCCGATACAGCCCCGCGGCCCAGCCCCGAAAGGCAAATGAGTAAAGGGCGTGTGAAGCTTCTCCTTCACTTTGGTGAAGCGTTCCGGTTGGAAACTTTCCGGGTTCTCCCAGTACCGCGACGAATGGTGCACGCCGTAGATGAACACAACGACCATCGCTCCCCGGGGTATCGCGAGGTCCCCCGCCCGATCGTCGGCGAGAGCCATCCGGTCGACCATCCAAAACGGCGGATACAGGCGCAGCGCCTCGAGTATCACATGAGTCGTAAACTCGAACTTCGAAACGTCTGAGTAACTGAGAGGCTTTTCGCCGAGCACGGAGTCGAACTCCTGCCGCACCCTGTCGACACAATCCGGACGCGAGCTGAGCAGGTAGAGAAGCCACGATAAGGCATTCGACGAGGTTTCATGGCCGGCGACCAGCAGTTGCATGCTCTCGCTGAGAACCAACTCATCGTCCATGCCGTGGCCATCGCTGTAGCGCGCATCCATCAAGATCTGCAGGAGATCGTGGCCGGGGGCCTCCTCGCGCCGCCGGCGGATGTAGTCGAGCAGAATGCCGAAGGCGCGGGTTCGCATTTCCTCGTGTCTGCGCAGCTCGCCAGAGACGGCAAACCAGGGATTCAGGTAGGGCTGGATGGTTTGGCGCACCATAAATTCCTGGACGGTCGAGATGGCCAGGCTGATGAGGTCGACGTCTTGTTCTTTCAAGCGGGCGCCAAACAGCGATCGGCCCACCATTCCGAAGGTAATCTTCATCGTGAGGGGGTAGATATCGACTGGGCCGATGCGGGCTTGCCGGTCGAAGTCCCGCAGCGAGTCGGCGAGGGAGTCCTGCATGATCGAGGACAGAACCTCGAGTTGCTTTCGCTCAAAACCCGTCTGGATGAGGCGCCGTTGCGTGCGCCAGGCCTCCCCCTCAGTGGTCAGGAGACCCTTGCCCAGGAAATGGCCCATCCGCTTCACTTGAATCTCGGACTTGTGGTAGTTTTCCGAATTCGTCTTCAGCACATGCTGAATGACGGCGGGATTGGTGGTTACGATGGCCTCCTTCACGCCGCCAAAATAGAACCGGAAGGTGTCGCCACGGAGTGCGGTGTAGTTCGAGAGAACCTGTACAGGATTGCGGGCCATGGCGCGCGAATCGAGGAAGGAGCGGAATCGGGAAACGGTCGGCACGCTTTCAGGCAAGGTCACGCCTCGCTACCCAGGCGCTTTTGGACAACCGCGGGAAATCCCGCGTGGTCTGGCTGAATGGATCGTCTGGTCATCGGCATGAATCTAGGTACTCGAAAACTGATCCTCGTTCCCCAATTGCTTCAAAAGGAGCAGATGATGTTTGACCGCCCGCCGCATTGTGGGATGTTGCCGATAGGGAATGCCATATTCTTCGGCGGTCTCCTTCACGATCCGGGTCAGCGAAGCATAGTGGGTGTGGCACACGAAAGGGCACAGGTGATGGACGATATGGTGGTTGAGCCCGCCCGCAAGCCAACCGACGAGCGGCTTGGTGGTCGCATAGTCGGCGGTTGTCGCAAAGATGTGATAGATCCCGTTGTCAAACTCGCCGCGCTCCAGGGGAAAATAAGTGCTGTCAACCGAGTGGGTGGTCTGGAACACCAGGGCTACGCTCAACCCGATGATCAAATGGGCGAGCACGAAAGACAAAGCGACCAGCAGAAACGATTTCCCCAGCACCAGCACCGGCAAAACGAGCATGTAGGTGAGGTAGAATCCTTTCCCTGCGAACAGGATCGCGTACTCTCGCACCGGATGCTTGATATGTTTCAGATAGTCGTGGGACGGGAAGAAAAAGCACCCGAAGTCCCGCAGGAATACGTAATCGAGAGAAAATAGCGCGTAAAGGAACAGGGCATAGATGTGCTGGAACCGCTGCAGGGGTGCCCGGGGCTCGTGGGGCGTAAACCGTAAGACGCTGCGTCCGCTCAGCGCGTCGTCTTCCCCGTAGAGATTGATGCAGGAGTGGTGGCCTCGATGATGGAGGATTCGCCACATGTAGGAGTTGATTCCGCAAACATCAAAAACATAGTTCAGGGCTTTGTTTACGGACCGAACCGACGAAATGGCGTTATGGTTGCTGTCGTGGGCGATGTTCAGCAGAAGGAATGTCTGGGCGATGGCATTGAGAAGGTAGAGGCCGACAAACCTCCATGAATCCGGCCGGAACACGTAGAGAGCGATCCAGCTTCCCGCCAGCACCGCCAGCCCGATGACGATTTTGACCCACATGGTGCGGTCGGCTTTAGGAGAAATGTTCCGGTCGGAAAAAAAATCGTTGAGGCGGCGGCGCAAGACTTTCGGGAACGAGGACACACCCGACCGGTCGTCGACGGAGTGCCGTAGCGAGGCCTCCGACGGTACAAGATCATCAATCTCCGGCTTCAGACTAATCACCGCCTCGTCTCGGACGCAAACGGCGCAATGCTTCTGGCGCAAGTGTCAGACATTGATGTTATCTTGAGAACTTGAGCAAGATCAAGGGAATTTCGGGATCACCCGGCATCGATAGGGCGGTTGCAGGCGACCCATGTTCTCCAGAGAGAAACCGAAGAACAAGCGGTGGCGCTCGTTCCCAGTTCCCAGTTTTTCAAATCTCTGCTAGCATAAGTCGCTCAGTGACATCGAACGAAAACGTTTTTAGCCGGGCGATCCAACGCCCGGCGGGGCTTACGCAGCGTCACCGCGTCTCGCTTCCGGGGGGACTTCGCCCGTATCTGTTCTTCAAGTCACTCTCTGCTCCTGTGTACGAGGAGCGGCGCGGCTATACGGAGTCTTTTCATTCAACGTAGGAGGTTAGCGAATGGCGGTTCGACCGCCATGAGTATCGATCCGATCTATGATGCCTTCGATCTTAGACAAGCTGGATAGTCTAGGGGATCAGCACCCGCACCAGGTTCTCTATTCCTACATTGACGTGAACGGCAATCCGATTGGAGGCTACTCATACGAGGCGTTTCTCCGCCGCACGAAGGTAATCGCCGGACATCTGCGCAAAGAGCACGGCTTCAAGGCACAGGACCGTCTTCTGCTCGCCTACCCGCCGGGGCTCGAAATGATTTGCGCGTTTTTTGGCTGCGTGCGCGCGGGATTGATCCCCGTGCCCGTCTACCCGCCCAGCTCTCGTGGCTTCCAGGGCGCACTCTACAAGATGGTCCACATCGCCAAGGACTGCCAGGCGACGGGCATTCTGACCAGCCAGGACTACCTTGGATCCCTGAAGACCAATCTCACCAGAAGCGGGGTCTCGGCGTCGGGACTCGACGTTGATTACATTTCCGGTCTTCGTTGGGTAGTGACCGAAGACTTCGTGGATACGGTTTCGGAGGAAACCTTCGGCGGCGCTTCGAAGATCCTGTTTCTGCAGTACACATCGGGGTCGACTCGGGATCCGAAAGGCGTGATGGTCACGCACGAGAACATACTGCACAACTGCCCGCTCGTGATCGACCACCCCGCGCCGATCGTCGTATCCTGGCTTCCGCAGTATCACGATATGGGGCTGATTGGGTGCTATCTTTATCCCGCGCTCATGGGCGGCACGACCTACGGCTTCGCTCCCACCGATTTCATTCAGCGCCCAACCCTGTGGTTCGACGCCATCAAGACCTATGGGGCCAGTGCCTCAGCCGCGCCCAACTTTGCCTACGACTATTGTTTGCGCGCCGGGCGGCTTTCGAAGGAGAGTTTGGAGAGTTGCGATCTTAGCTCGCTCCGGTTGCTGATGGTGGCCGCCGAACCCGTCAAACCGGACACCTACACACGGTTTCTGCAGGCCTTTCAACCCTATGGACTCAGGTCGGAAAGCTTTTTTGTCGCCTACGGGCTGGCCGAGAACACTCTGGCGGTTTCGCTCGGGGGCCGCAATATTATTTCCGTGAACAAGAACGCCATCGCGCTCGGCAAGGCCCGCATGACCACCGAGGTTTCCGAGATCGGCGCGGCCACGCAGATTGTCAGTTGCGGAACTCCCCTCCCGGGCCTCACGGTAAAGATCGTGGATCCGGAGAAACACGTCGCTCTCGAGCCCGGTCGAGTGGGCGAGATTTGGATCGCCGGAGGGAGCAAGTGCCTGGGGTGCTGGAATGATCCGGAACTAACGCTCAAGTTGTTTCACGCCCGCCTGCTCGACGGCAGCCCCCATGACGATGGCTACCTTCGGACAGGCGACATGGGTTTTTTCCACGACGGCGAACTGTTCGTCTGCGGCCGTATCAAGGATGTGATCATTCTCCGCGGGCAAAACTATTACCCGCAGGATATCGAGGCGGTGGTCGAGAAAACGTCCGGTCTGGTCCGGGCCAATTGCGTTGCCGCGTTCCAGATTCACGAAGACAGTGATCCGGCGCTCGCCATCGTGGCCGAAGTGAAAAATCCGAAAGCGCTTCCGGATGCGCTGAAGATTGCGGCCGCCGTCCGGAATTACCTCAACGTGGAAGTGGCGCTGATTTCTTTTATCGCACCCCGTGCCATACCGAGAACCAGTTCGGGCAAGATCATGCGCCATAAAACCAAGCACATGTGGCTGCAAGGTCAATTTACTGTTCTCTCGGAGTTTTCGCGGGAAAAAGATCTCTCCACCTCGGGTTCTGTCGGCCAGTCGCCTTTCGACGTTTTGAAAGCCCGCTACAACCTGACGGGCACCGAATCCTACAACCTCGTCGAAGCCGGGCTCGATTCTCTGGATCTGGTTGTGTTCATGCACGAGATCAAGGAACTTTTAAAGCATAAAGACGCCGATATGCTGGCAAGGCAGGTGGATATCGGCCTCATTCAGCGCGTGAGCATCGCGGAGTTGTTTCGACTGGCCGAGCAACTGGAGCGTGCTCCCGAAGAGGCGCTCGCTCCGCTGCGGCATTCCTTGGCGGCTTTCCGTGAACAGCAGCGCGCGGCTGAACAGCGGTTGATGCAGAACGATCGGAAGCTGATCTTCGAGCCTCCGCCGCCTCGGTCCCTGCCGGAAATACCGGTTCTAAATCATGTTCTGCTGACCGGCGGTACCGGTTTCATCGGACCGTTCCTGGTGAAGAGTCTGCTCGAACAAACGGGGGCAAAGATCCACATTCTGGTGCGAGCCTCGAGCGAGCATCAGGGCAAGCAAAGATTAAGGGCGGCGATCGAATCGATGGGACCTTGCCCGGCGGAACTGATGCAGAGGTTCGAGGCTCGCGTGATTCCGGTTTGTGGAGATCTTGGCCAGAAGGATCTGGGATTGACCCGCAGGGAGTGGGATCTGCTCGCAAACGAAATCGATACGGTCTTCCACAACGGCGCAACCGTGAACTATTTGCTCAACTACGACCGGATGCGTGATGCGAACGTGCTCGGGACCAACGAGGTATTGCGACTGGGGTTCGAGGGACGCCCCAAGAGCTTCAATTACGTCTCGACCACCTTCGTGTTTGGCTGGGCGGTCAAGAAAGTTCTGTATGAGACCGACTCGAACGAGGATATGGAGCTTCTCGATTTTGGCTACAGCCAGTCCAAGTGGGTATCGGAACAGGTGGTGATGGACGCGCGCCGCCACGGGCTGGTTACGCGGATCTTCCGGCCTGCTCTGGTGAGTCCATCGGTCGACGGCGGAGGCAATAACTTCGACATCGCCGTTCGTTTGGTCGCCTTCATGGTGAACCACGGCATTGGAGTCGATGCCCTGAACCAGGTCAGTTTCGTCCCGGCAGACATCACGGCGAACAATATCGTCGCCATTGCCGCCAGTCCGGGCACGGCGAATCAGATTTATCACGTTACCAGGGACGAATACGCCAACATGCTGGATATTACCGGACTCATTACCAAGGCGACCGGCCGGCAATTTGAAGTGTTTCATCTTCCCGACTTTGTTCCCGAGCTGATCAGGAGATGCAGGAAAGAAGATCTACTGTTTCCGCTGCTCGACTTTCTGGTGGGCTCGGTCGACAACATCTCGGCGATGGAGTTCAAACGCTACGACAGTTCCGGCTATCAAGCGGCACGGAATGCTTCCGCATGGGGGAAGCAGGATCCGTCGCTCGAAGATACCGTCCATGGCATCCTGCGTTTCATGCAGCGAAAGGGAATCATCTCGGTGGCGGCTCGCGAGTTCAACGCCGTCGGGAACTGCAGGTAGACGGTTCCCGGTGCGGCTCGATCTGTGATTATCGATCAGGGATCATCCATCAGGGATCATCCATCAGGGATCATCCATCAGGGATCATCCATCAGGGATCATCCATCAGGGATCATCCATCAATGATCGGTGATCAGTAATCGGTGCTTCGAGCGTGGCCGAGCCCGGGCTTACTGTTTTCGAAACACCATGGTCTCTTTTACCTGTTGACCGCTTGCCAACGTTCCGGACGTGGTTAGCGTCATTGCAGCCCCGTCGGAGGAAACCACCCAGCGATCCCTTTGCGCGATTTGATCGCCTCGCCGGTAAATCGAATCGACCGTGTGAGCGTCGACCTGTTGGAGGGTCACGGTATCGTTGCTCGAGTTTTTCAGATCGTATTCTTTGCCATCAAAGCGGGCGCTGTAGCTGAACTCGCCCGAGAACCGGACCCCATCTTTTCCGTCCGTCTCGATGTTGAGCGCCAACCCTTGGCGCATTCGAGTCTTGCTCAGATCTTCTGTCCACTCACCGGCGAATAAGTCATTGGCAACCTTCTTTCCCCCGCTCCGCGTCCACACGATGACCCCGTCGGCCCGGCCCTTCTCGGAAGTCCTGCTGGTTAACTCGTCAGCATCGCTCGACAGTTTGTCACGAATCGTCGCCACCACTGCCCCATCCTTCTTTTGGATGACTTCGACTTGATGCTTGTCAATTTTCCGCAGCTCGACTTGATTAAACGCCGGGTTGCCTGGTACGGACGCTAGGTGGCCGCCCAACTCGGCCGTAAAATCAATTTTAGTGTCGCCTGACATCACTACGTGCACTCGATCGTGTAGACGAGTGATGGAGAGTTTGTTCGGGGGATCCAGGGTCGATTGCGCGGAGACCAGAACCCAGGAGCCGATGCGCGGATCCGCCACTCCAAGTTGAAGGGCGGCAAGCAATCCGAGCAACGCGAGTTTGTGCAATGGTCCTCCTGGAAACCGTGTATCCTTACCACACAATAATACGAAACTGGTCCGGAATGCGAACCTGGCCGCACCGGGTTCGTCGAAAACAGTGCCTTCGAGCGGAGAAGGATCCGGAGGTCTGAAGCGGTCCTCCGCGCGGGACGCAGATCTCCTTAACGGTAACGATTTTGCGCTCCATTATGAATCTTGTGCACGTGCGCCGTTTCTGGCTGGCTGGGATCGTCCTGGCCGCCGTCGTTGTGCTCCTCCCATTTTCCTTTCACGCCGAGCGCCATCTGGAGACGGCAACACGGATCGAAGGGAGCGAAGCGGGAAAGGTCCCGCAGGAACTGGCCACTCGCTTTCGTTCGCCCTTTGTCGACCGGGTCGTCCTGGTGATTCAAGGACTCCCCCCCGCCGATTCCAAGGAGGGCGGCGAAGCCTTGGCAACCATTGAAAAGCGACTGGTCGAGGAACGCGGGGTGTCCGGAGTCGTTTCCTATCTTGATTTTCGCGATTCGATTTTTCTCGGCAAGGGGGGAGGAACTTTTATTCTGGTGGGACTGAGCTCGACCGAGGGCCCGGTCGAGTTGCTTGTCCCTGAGCTTCACGAGCTCGAGAACTCTCTGCAAAACCAATTACGGGGCCGTTATCCGGGGGTAAAGCTCGAATTGACCGGGGAGACGCCCCTTAATTTCGACATTCGGAAAGCGAGCGCCGACGACGTTCGGCACGCCGAGACTCTCGCGATTCCTGCCACAATCCTGCTTCTGCTGCTGGCTTTCGGAAGCTTGGTCGCGGCCCTGATTCCGGTGGCCGTCGGTCAGCTTGCCATCGCGAGCGCTCTCGCGATTGCCGGGTTCCTGGCGCTGCGTTGGCACTTGTCCATCCTGGTTCAGAATTTGGCCACCATGCTTGGGTTAGGCCTCGGAATCGACTACGCGCTCCTCATGGTCAGCCGCTTCCGGGAAGCGATTGCGGCCGATCCGAACGGACTGAGAGCCTCGGCCATCGCCGCACGTCAGGCGGGTCGCACCCTCCTGATTTCGGCCTCGACCGTGGCCATTGGATTTCTGGCCCTCTTCACCGTCCCCATCAGCGAAGTCCGTTCGATCGGTATCGCCGGAGTCCTGGTGGCGGGAATGAGTGTGCTGCTCGCGAATACCCTGGTCCCGGCGCTGCTGGCAGCGCTCGGTTCGCGAATTAACGCTGGGCGGATGCCCTTTATTGCAAGTTTCGACGAGCTTCGGGCAACCCGCACGGCGAACCGCTGGAGGCGATGGGGTAAGGTGATTGTCGCCCATCCCTGGCTTGCCATCTTGCTCGCCGGCGCCCCCTTGCTGCTGCTCGCCTGGCAGGCGGCGCGGCTCGACACCAACGTCCCCAGAGGCGATTGGCTTCCTTCAGCGGCGGAATCGGTTCGCGCGCTTCACACCCTCGAACAAATGGATCGGGTGGGCATGGTTTACTCGCTGCGCGTGATTCTCGAACTTCCAACCGATTCCATTGCGGAAACCGACGCGGGCTGGAATGCACTCGGTCTTTTCAGCAAGCAACTGGCGAGTGACCCTCGGAGCGACCGCGTGATCTCGATCACAACCATTGCGCAGAATGACCGGTCGAGCCTGGGCAAGCTCTCGCGCGATACCTATCGAAGCTTCCTCAGTCGCGACGGACGGGCGGCGCTGATTGAAATCTTACCTCGAACTTCGGTTTCCCTGAACAATCAGGTCAACTGGGTGCGGGAGTTGCGGAAGACGGGCGCGGTCGCTCTCGCCGGAGTCCCCGGTGCCACGATGCGCATTGGAGGCATCCCGGCGCTCACCGCCGATTATCAGACGATTGTCAGGGACCGCTTCATTTCGGTGATGGCACTGGTCGTCGGAGGGGCTCTGCTCGCGCTTCTCGGCGGGTTCCGATCGCTTTTCGCCGCGGTGAAGGCCATTGCTCTGAACTTGCTTTCGGTTGCGGCCTCCTTCGGAGCCTTGGTTCTGGTGTTTCAGGACGGACACGGAAGTCGCTTCCTCGGAGTTCCGCAGGCGACTGGCAGCATATTTCCCATTGTGCCCATCGTCGCCTTTGCCATCGTCTTCGGACTGAGCATGGATTACGAGGTGTTTTTGGTCGCGCGCGTGCTAGAAGCGAGGAGGAGCGGACTCGGTGAATTGGAGGCAATCCCGGAGGGGCTAGCGAGAACCGCCGGGCTGATTACGAGCGCCGCCGCCATCATGATTGTGGTATTTGCGGCATTCACCTTCGGGAGCTTCCTGGTGGTTAAGATGCTCGGGTTTACCCTCGCAGTGGCCGTTTTAATTGACGCAACCCTGGTTCGCATCGTGATTGGACCCGCGCTTCTTCGCGTCGCAGGCGATTGGAACTGGTGGCCCGGAGGGCTCCCCGCCGCAGGCAGTGCACCGGTCGCCGCGAGCGACGAATGACACAAATCGCTGCGGCCAAATCGAGCGCCGCCACGGTCGAGGCAGCCCGCGTTTTGTGTCGTTGATCATTTTGTGGCTGAGAATACCCGATACTCGCACGCGCTCTCGCACGTCTGGTCCTCGATCTTGAGCAGTGGTTCGTCCGGGTCGGGAGTCGCTCGCTGTGGGCTCGCCGCCCAAGTGGCGATCCAAGCGTTTGGCGGAGCCCCAGCCAGTCGGGGTACCAATACGAGTTGGGGAACAAGCAAGTAAGCCACAATGCAATTCGGGCGTTGTCTCATGCAATCGGATAACCTCCACACACTTTCGCGGCCGATTCGTGCGCTCGTGAAAAAGCCCGAACGACTTCAGCGCGTACCCAGCTTGGACGGGTGCGGAAGGCGCAGTCGAAAGCCGGCCGTAAGCGCAGGCAGGGCATTTCCGTCGCGGTCAAACAGCACATAATTGTCGACATTATCGAAAGTGTGGGGTGCCGGAATCCATGTCGCATCCCAGTAGGAGAAGCCGATCACGTTGCCTTCGTCCGCGCTCTCGATCGCGCTGATCTCGTCATTCAGGAAATCAAGTTGTCCACACGGGGTGAGAGGATAGGACTCCGGCCCTCCATTGTTCATGTTATCCGCGCCCGAGGCGGGCGCCCACGGGTACCCTGTTTCCTCGAAGAATACGGGCCGGTGGTATCGTGCCGTCAGGTAGTTGGCAAAATCCTGGAACTGGCGGACGGTTTGGCGTGACCAGAACGGGTAGGCCGAGTAAGCCAGCACATCCACCTGCGCACCGCGGGACACCATGGCGTCGATGTAGCGGCGAGTTTCGGCGTACCGCCCGATATTTGCCAAATGCCACAACACGAGCGTGTGCGGCGAGTCGGTATGCACGGTGCGGTATCCGGCTTCATAAATGCGGGAGAGAAGATCCGGATTGGTGGTTGCGTCGGCGTTCACTGGCAGCAGGGGGGACTTGCACTGCAGTGTTCGCAACAGGCCGGCATCGGCTTCGTTACCAAGGGCGACATAATCCACCGGCATTCCGTGCTCGTTGAACGATCGCAGAACGCTGCCGATGTAATCGCTTACTAGGTCAACGAGGGCGTCGGCAGAGAGACCGAGCCAGAGATGCGGCACGGTTTGGCAACCGCCATCCGCCCAATAATCGCTCAAGTGCAACGACAGCTCGATCCGCATGCCCGCCGAATGCGCGCGCGCGGCAAGGCGCAGCACGTCGGCCAGATTGTCATAGGAACCTTGCATGTTGCGCGATGGCGAGAACGCGGGATTGCCAGGATCCACCAACAGATGTAAGCGCGCCAAATTCATTCCGCTGCTCGCCAGGATGTGAAAAGGGTCGGCAACGACGCCATTCAACTTGTAGATGCCACCATGTTCCTCAACCATGTCTGTCTGGCTCACATCCCCACCTGCGATCATCTCGTAGGATTGGGCATCGGGCTCGAGCGTCAAATCGGAAACCAGAAGCCATTGTCCGGCCCCGGTGCGCACTCGCAGTCCCACCATACAACTCGCGTCGCTCACCGGAATGCCGCGCAGCTGCACGCGTCGATAGGCGTCTCCATTCGGGGTCGGAGCAAGATTGAGTAGGGCATCCTGCGGACCGCATCCGGTCGCTTCCAGTCGCGCCAAACTCTGTCCACCGCTCGAGCGATAACTCACCGACAGCGTGTAGCTGCCCGGTTGAAGATGCACAGTCTGGGACAACCACGACTCGTTTTCAGGCGGCCCGACCCGGTTGAGCAACAGTGGCGGCTCTGGGAGGCGAGGTGCGCCCGCCACTTCCCATTCCTTCTGTTTGTCTCGCAGCTCAGGATTGCGCAAAAAATTGGGATGACGGGTCAGGGACAGACTGTCCACCAAAGTACTCGCGGCTCCGTTTCCCGATACCTGCACACTGACCAGGCAGGACGCAGAATCTCGAAGAAAAAATACCGGCGCGTGCAGCTCTTTCCAGTTGCTGTCTCGCGCCCCGTCGCTCGGTTCGGCGGGCGCTCGAGAACTGGGGTCGGGCGTGTCGCTCGAGACATCGGTCGAGACTTCGGATTGCAGCCCCGATTTGCACGCCAATCGGAGACGCGCAGTTTGTCCCGCGCCTGGACGGACAAAAGCGTGCAGCTCGTAGACTCCGGCGCTAAGCGAAACAAGCTGCGAAGCCACGCCCTCCGGTGACAGCGCGAGCGAGCGTGCACCATCCACGGAGTCGGTCTCGGTGATGGCAGTCGCGGCGTTCGTATGAGCCAGTTGCCAGGGATCGGCCCCTCCACTCTCAAAGCTCGGGTTCGAAAGAAGATTTCGAGGTTGCGCTCCGGCGAGCGAGGAGACGGCCCACAGCACTACCCACGACAATGTCTTTGTCTTGAACTTTGTCTTGAACCCCAGACGGCGAGTGATGCGATCCGAAATGAATCCGATGAAGTGTGCCTGGGTCATGTCCGCAATCGTGATTCGCGGTGGTGGAGCCCGGGAACGGTGCAGCCTGGAACAGAGCCGCCCGCCCGCGAAGGACCGTTAACGATAACGTAATTTTTATTGTGGATGAGATATGATCGGTGCGTCAAACGGATTCGCGTGATCGCGGGATTGCCACACGGGATTGCCACACGAATGACGATCATGTTCGGGACTCAAAATTCCTGTCGCTACTCCGTGGTTGCCCTCCTAGCGATGCTGGCAGTTGTTCCCGCCGCCTCTCCGCAAACGAGTATTTCTGGCGGTGAACCGGCAACGACTTCGTCCGCGACCCTCGAGATTGATGGGCGTTCCCCCGTTCCACCACCGTCGCCCTTGCGGACCATGGGCACCTCCACCGATCCTCTGGGTCACTCGGTCACGGTCAACAACCGCTATCTGATGCGGGACGGAAAACCGTGGCTGCCGGTGATGGGCGAATTCCACTTCTCTCGTTACCCACGCCAGGATTGGGAAGAGGAACTTCTCAAAATGAAGGCCGCCGGCGTCGAGATCGTTTCCTCCTACATCCTCTGGATCCACCACGAAGAGGTGCAAGGGCAATTCGATTGGAGCGGCGACCGGGACCTGCGCGAGTTTGTTCGCCTCTGCGGCAAGCATGGCCTGCTGGTGATCGTACGGATCGGACCCTGGGCGCATGCGGAGGTTCGCAACGGCGGTTTCCCCGACTGGGTAGAGCGGATGCCACACTTGCGCAGCAACGATCCGCAATACCTCGCCGCGGTCGACATCTTCTACCGGCAAATTGCGCGGCAACTGCAAGGCGAATTCTGGAAAGACGGCGGTCCTGTGATCGGCGTCCAGTTGGAAAATGAGTATGCCTTGCAAGGCCCCGGCCAAGGTGCAGCGCATATTCTGAGGCTGAAGCAAATGGCCATCGGCGCCGGATTTGACGTTCCCCTTTGCACCGTTACCGGATGGGACGGAGCCGTGTTTCCACCGCTCGAAGTCCTTCCCGTATTCGGCGGCTACACCGAGTGGCCCTGGGACGACTCCATCGAAAAGCTGCCTCCGAACGAGGTTTACAGCTTCCGCTTCGAGAGTCGCGAAGGCGGTGACATGGGTGCGCCCGGGGGCAGACCCGCCTCCCGTGCCACCCAGGCTGAGCTCGCACCCTACCCATTCCTCTCCGCCGAATTTGGCGCAGGGATCGAAGACACCTACCACCGCCGGCCCGTCATTCACGCCTCCGACGTGGCCGCCGTGCTCCCCACGCAACTTGGCTCAGGGGTGAATCTGCTCGGCTATTACATGTTCCAGGGCGGACGAAATCCGGCGGGCAAACTGAGCACGCTGCAGGAATCACAGGCTACCGGCGCGCCCAACGATTTGCCGGAAATCTCTTACGATTTTCAGGCGCCGCTCGGAGAGTACGGCGAAGAACGCGAGTCGTACCGCAAGACCAAACTTTTTCATTACTTCCTGAACGAGTTTGGCCCGCAATTGGCGCCCATGGTGGTTCACGCGCCGAATCGAACTCCGGCTGGTCCGAGCGATTTCTCGGTGCCGCGCCTCGCCCTGCGCAGCCTCGGCGGCCACGCTTTTCTGTTCGTGAATAATTACGTCCGTGGCTACCCAATGCCGGCTCGAAGCAATTTTCGCGTGCGCCTCCGCCTTCCCGATGGGGATGTCATGGTCCCGGAACAACCGGTTGCGATTCCTGCCGGGGCCTACTTCATCTGGCCGGTCGGCATCGCCCTGCAGGGCGTGGCCATGCGCTATGCGACGGCCCAAATCATCACCACGCTCGATCTCGAACGCGAAGCCTACGTCTTCGCCGTGGCCCAAGACGGCATTGCGCCCGAGTTCGTTCTTTCTCTCGAACCCGGCCAATCGGTCGAAGGGAAGTCCGTTCGAAGCCCAGCGCCGGCCGGCAATACCGGCGGAGGCACGGTGACGGTCCGCCCAACTCCCGGCGCCGGCATCGCCTTCACCGTTCGTTCCGCATCCAGGAAGCCGACCCATTTTGTCGTCCTCACAGAGGAGCAGGCCGGGCGGCTCACGGTTCTCGAGATGCACGGGCAAAAAACGCTGATCTACTCAGGAGCGTATGCATTCTCGAGCGGTGAAGCGATCGATTTGCGATCGGCGGGCCGTTCCGACATCTTTTTCGGCTTGCTCGACGGGGGTAATGCCGGTTGGGAAAGCGATACCGGGCTTAAACCGCAGCCGCCCGAGGGCGTCTTTCAGGTATACGAGTCCGCGGTCGCGCCCCGGACGATCCCGGTCGAATTCACGCCAACCAAACAACCGGGCGCCGCGCCCCCCATCGAGCGTGCCAACCCGGCGAGATGGCGTAAGCAGCCGGTGGCGGTCGCTCCGACCGACCTCGCCATGCAGAAGTTCTCCGCACGATGGAGCATCAGCCTGCCCAAAGACACTCTCGCCGGGATCGAGGATGTGTTCCTGCAGATTCACTATGAGGGCGATATCGGGCGCCTCTATGCAGGCGCAACCCTCATTGACGACAACTTCTACAATGGCCAACCCTGGGTCATTGGACTGAAGCGCTTCGGCTCCCGCCTCGACGCTCCGCTCGAACTAGAGGTCCTGCCTCTCCGGAGCGATGCACCGGTTTACTTCGATCCCGGCTTCAAACCCCAATTCAAAGGGAACCAGACAGCAGCCGTTACTTCGATCACCGCCGTCCCGGAGTATGAGGTCGTCCTCCATCGGCAGCAAATTGACATTCCCAAATAGAGAAAAGCCAGGCCGCCGTAGGGTCCGCACGGGCTAGAATGGGGCTCGCATGATCAGGCTGGTTGACATTGCCAAAGCGTTAGAAGTCTCGATCGGCACGGTCGATCGCGCTCTGCACGACCGGCCGGGCGTGAACGCAGTCACCAAGAAGCGCGTTCAGCAGATGGCCAAGTCGATGGGCTATCGGCCAAATCTGGCGGCGAGTGTTTTGTCTCTGAAGCGCAGGCTCCGGATCTCGGTGAACCTGCCGGAAGAAATTGCGTCGTTCTTCAATCACGTTCGCGCCGGAATCGAATCCGAGCACATGGTCCTGTCGAAGGGCTCGATCGATCTTGAGTTCCGCAGCTTCCCGCGCCTCGGGGTGGGCGAGGTTGAGGCGTTCGACGACGCGATCGAAGCACGCGTGAACGGTGTCATCACCGCCGTCGGCCATCCCGGCCAGTTTCTGAGCCGGGTGCGAAAGGCCTTGCGCCGGAATATCCCGGTAGTTTGTGTCGTGGCGGATGCCACGGGTTCCGATCGGATCGCCGCGGTTACCATTGATACCCGCGCGAGCGGTGGCCTGGTCTGCGATCTCATGGGCCGCTTCCTGCGAGAAGACGGTGACATTGCGGTGTTCACCGGCGAGCTCACCACCGCCGACCACGTGGAGAAAGTGGAGAGCTTCACCGAGGGGATCTCGCGTCTTTACCCGCACCTGAAAGTGCTACCTCCGATTGAGACCCATGATCGCGCGAAAGAAGCCTCCGACAAGGCTCTGCGCACGCTGCTCGATCATCCACGCCTGGTCGGCTGTTACATCACCACGGCCAACTCCATGCCCGTATTGCGCGCTCTCAAGAGCCAGCAAAAAACCGGATCGGTCACGGTCATCACCACGGATCTGTTCCCCGAACTCGTGCCGTACCTGCGATCGGGCGCAGTCGCTGCCTCGATCCATCAGCGCCCGCGCGCGCAAGGCCAGTTGGCGCTTCGCATACTGCAAGGCTTCTTGCGCGAGGGCACTTGCCCGACCGACCGGGTTACGCTTGCACCGCACGTCGTTACCCGCTCCAATCTCGACTACTTTCTCACCCAATATTCCCGGGTCGAAAGCAGTCTCTGAAGATCGACACTCTGAAGATCGACGCCTGATCGCCCGAGCGATAACCGTAAAGGCCAACAACTTCGATCTCTCCGCGCTTCCCTTCCCTACCGGACTCGATACGCGCCCGCCGAGGATTGCCCAACTGTGAACAACCCGTGAATTCCGCTCTTGACAGAGGATTCCTAGAGGAATATGTTTCGTTAGCGTTAACGGAACCGGAATTCGTTAATTCTTGGGTCTCTCAACCGTTTTGAGGAAATGGAGAACGCAAATGAAGAACACCACGTCCGTGATCTTCCGCCAGTTGCTGCTCGCAACCCTGTTGGCATTTGCTGTCGGCGTTACGATCCCTGCGCGGGCACAGGTCGGTCAATCGACCTTACGAGGCACCGTCGAAGACACCAGCGGCGCCGTCATCTCGGGCGCCGTGGTCACGCTGACCGACACCGACAACCTGGCGCATAGGACGGCAACGAGCGACTCTCATGGCTTCTTTTCCTTCACCAGTCTCGCCGCCGCTACCTATGAGGCGAAGTTCGAGAAGCCGGGCTTTGTGGAGTTGAAGCGAACCGTGATTGTGCACATTGCCGATCACATCGAGATTCCGAACATTCAACTGTCGGTGAAAGGCGCGGGCCAGTCCGTGACGGTTACAGCGGAGCAGACGGCCATCACGCCCCAGGACACGGGCGAACTTTCCTACACGCTCACCTCCAAGCAGGTGCAGAACCTGGACATCATGGGGCGCAGCGCCATCGAATTGCTCGGCTTGGTGCCGGGCGCGGCCGACTCCGGCAACTTCAACGTCGACACCTACAGTGGCCAAACCGCGGGATTCACGCCGAACGCAAGCGCCTACAGCGTGAACGGCAACCGCTTTGACCTAACGCAAATTGTCAGCGACGGCGCCCCGGTCACGGATGTGAACACGGCCGGCGCGGCTGCGGTAACACCCAACATCGAAATCATTCAGGAAGTCAAAGTGGAAACGGCGGCCTTTTCCTCGGATCAAGCGAGCGGACCGATCGTGATGCAGACCGAAACCAAGTCCGGTGGAAAGGCTTTCCATGGCGAAGTTTACGGGACGGTGCGCAATAACGCGCTCGACGACACCGACTGGCGAGTGAAGAGCCTTGGCCTTCCCAAACCCGACGATGGCTATTACTACATAGGGGCCAATGTTGGAGGCCCGATCATTATTCCGGGGACGAAGTTCAACCAAAACCACGACAAGCTGTTCTTCTTCGCCGCCTTCGAAAAGCAACTCCAGTACGTGCAGGACCCGACCCTCGACATCCGCGAGTCGGTGACACCGACGAACGGCTCGACCGTCGCCGGGCAGCCAACGCCCAACATGCGCGCCGGCGACTTCAGCGACACCGCATACTTGCAGAGTCTCAACATGAGTACCGCGTATTATGCCTCGACGACCCCCTGCGCACCTCCAGGGAGCAACACATCCCTGTGCACCACGCCGGGCACCATCAACCCGGCTGCGATCGACCCGAACGGCCAAGTGCTGATCAATGCCTTCCCTCTCCCGAATGCCAATCCGGCAACCACCAACGGTTACAATCTGGTCACCGCTGTCACCCCTTATCAGCCCCGCGATCAGGAAGACCTGAGAATCGACTACAACATTAGCCGGTCCAACCAATTCTCCGCTCGCTATAACCGCGAGCACGAAGTCGTGCCCTTCCCGTTTGGCTACTTCAACAACTTCACGCCCAACGCTTACCCCGGCGACCAAGTGGACCGCGACGGCTCGCAGTCGATCGTCGGCAACCTGGCTACTACGTTCTCCCCGAGTTTGATTAACCAGCTCACTTTTGCCTACACCCGCCTGAATTTCGTTACCTCCACGCAGGATGAGGCGGCGGTTTCCCGCTCCGCACTGGGATACACCGCGCCCGACCTGTACCCGGACGACTCCCCGATTATCCCCAACGTGCAGCCGGGTTATGGCGGAGCCGGCTACGCCTCGCTCTACCTGCGTGGCGGCACCTTTCCGACCACCAACGCGCCGCAACAGATTTACACGGTCAACGAGAACATCACCAAGATTGTGGGCACTCACGTCCTCAAAGCCGGCGTCTACTTCGGCCACCAGCAGTTTGGCATGCGCACCCAGGGAACGGACAACAGCACCATCATCACGGGCGATTATGGTTACTCCTACAACACCGGCAACGTTTTCGCCGACCTTCTGACCGGTCAGATCGCCGGCTATGCGCAAAGCACGCAGAACTTCGTCGCAAACCTGCGCGAAAAACGCACCGACTTCTTCGTCGAAGACCAGTGGAAGGTCTTGCCGCGCTTCAGCCTCAACTACGGAGTGCGGGTCGATCACATTGGCTCATGGTTTGATCCGCAAGGCCAGATGGTGGTTTTCGATCCGGCGTTATACAACCCGGGTGGCACCTATGCCGAAGCCCCTGGCCTGGTTACCCACGCCACCACCCCCAGTATTTCGATTAGCGGAAGCCGCCCACAGAGCTTCCAGGTCGCGCCCTCAGTCGGATTCGCTTGGGATTTCCGGGGCACGGGTAAGACCGTCATTCGCGGCGGCTTCGGCACCAACTATTACGTTGACCCCGGTGCCAACGCGTTTTCGACGGTCCAGGCGCCACCGAACGAATCGTTTACCAGCGATTATTTGCTGACGACGATTTCGAACATTCCGAGCATCAACACCTATCTCCCGCTCGGAGCCTACGGCATTGCCGATATCAACGATCACCGAATCCCCGTGACTCGCTCGTACACGCTCGCCGTCTCGCAGGCTTTTGGCCGCACGATCCGCGTCGAGATGGCTTACGCCGGAAACTCCTCGCGCAACCTTACCGGCTACACCGTCCAGAATCTGGTCCCGGAAGGATGCAAGTTCGAATATGACAGCTATGAAGGCTACAGCACCGGTTCCTATAACGACACGCTGTGTCGACCCTATCCTTTGAATGGCGATCTCGGCACCATGACTCACAACCTGAGTTCCTATTACAACGCGGCGCAGGTTACCGCCTCCAAACAAACGGGAATCGTGAACTTCTGGGCTACTTACACTTTTGGCAGAACTCTCGCCTATAACTGCGAAGATCCATTCGACGAGCGCCGTTGCTATGGACCCCCTCCCTTTGACCGCAGCCAGAACCTCAATATCTCGTATTTGATCAATCTGCCGAACGTAAGCGCCAAGTATCTGGGGAACCACCCGGTGCTCAATGGAATTCTCGACGGCTGGCAGTTTACCGGCATTGAACAATTCGCATCGGGCAATCCGCTGCAATTCACCGCCGCCGCCAACGGTAACGAATATGACGGCTTCCACAACCGCACCATCAGCTTCTACAGCGACGGCCCGGATATGAGCAACCGAAACGTTCTCGGCACACCCGACGAACAGGCGGTCCCCACGCTCGTCTGTGATCCCAGGGCCGGCCTGCAGCAGGGCCAGTACTTCAACGCCAACTGCTTCCAGGCGCCCCAGGCAGGATCGGTGACGACCGGCCCCAGCATCGGCACCTACCGGTTGCCTTATATCCATGGCCCGCGTTACGAGAACGACAGCATCGGACTTTATAAGACGTTCAAGATCAGCGAAACGAAAAGCCTGCAATTCCGCGCCCAGGCATTCAACTTCGCCAACCACCCGCTGTACAGCTTTGTACAGTACGATCCGGGTTTGTACTTGGCCTATCCGGGCTATGGAGCTTTGCCCACGAACTCGGACTCCGCCGGCTACGCGAAGACCAAGTTGGGGAGTCGCACCATCCAGCTGGCGATGAAGTTCTACTTCTGACATGATCATCCATCTTCGCCCGGCCGGCGGCAGGGACGCCGGGCGGCGTTGCTTCCGTAACAGGTCAATGACCGATGGCATCATGATCGATGGCATCATGATCGATGGCATCATGATCGATGACATCATGATCGATAGAATTTAGGATTGACGACGTGATTCCGTGCCTCACCTCCGCTAGCGACACGATCGACTCCTCAGGTGCGCGGCGATGACCTCGAGCGTCTCCAGCCCCGAATCCACGGGCGATTTGCTGCTGGCCCTATTCCGGGAACTGTTCGGAGAATTGCCGGGTAAGAGCACGCTCGTTTTTCGCGCACCCGGCCGCGTGAATCTGATCGGCGAGCACACCGATTACAACGACGGCTTCGTAATGCCCATGGCGATCGGGTTTTACACCTGGGTCGCTGCGGCCAAGCGCGAGGATCGAATCCTCGAAGCTTACTCCGAATATTTCGACGAGCGGATCGCTCTGCCTCTCGATACACTGTCCGGTCCGCCTCGAAAACACTGGAGCGACTTTATTCGCGGAGTCGCCGCCACCCTGCAGGAAGCTGGACACACACTGTCGGGCGGCAACCTGCTCATTCATGGCCAGGTTCCTCTCGGTGCCGGGCTCAGTTCCTCGGCCTCTCTCGAAGTCTCGGTAGCCTTGGCCCTGACATCCCTTGCCGGGCTTGCTCTGCCCCGTCTCGATCTGGTGAAACTGTGCCAGGCGGCGGAACACAAGTATGTGGGTACACGTTGCGGCATCATGGACCAGTTTGTCACCGGCTTCGGTGTGGCCGGACACGCACTGATGCTCGACTGCCGTTCCCTCGATTATCAATTGCTTCCCATCCCGCAGGATCTTCGCCTGGTCGTATGCAATAGCATGGTGCGGCACGAGCTGGCCTCAGGCGAGTACAACCGCCGTCGCGCCGATTGTGAAGCCGGTGTAAGACTCCTGCGGTCGTCTCTTCCGGCCGTCCGTGCCCTGCGTGATGTTGCGATCACCGATCTTGAAAAATACAAACATCTGTTGCCGGGCACCGTTTATCGTCGCTGCCGCCACGTAGTGACCGAGAATCAAAGAGTCCTGGCAGCCGCCAAGGCCCTTCAATCCCAGGATGCCGACCGGTTTGGTCACTTGATGTACCGATCCCATGCCAGTCTGCGCGACGATTACGAGGTGAGTTGCAGGGAACTCGATCTGCTGGTCGATCTGGCTTCGTCCAAGCGAGGCGTCTATGGTGCGCGTATGATGGGCGGCGGGTTTGGTGGATGCACGGTGAATCTCGTACGCTCTGATTGCGCCTCCGCGTTCCAGGCTGAGATGGCTCGAATGTACGCAGAGAGAACCGGGACCACCCCTGATCTCTACGTCTGTGAGCCCGCACAAGGGGCAGAGGCCAGGCCAGTCAAAGGGGGCATTCAGACTTGAAGACGCCGGCCGAGTTCTGGGACGATCTTTGCCGTCATTCTCTTTCGCAATGAGCCTCTTTCACTTGAACAATGAGCCCCATCGCCGTTTCAATCCGCTCACCGGCGAATGGATCCTGGTGTCGCCACATCGCTCCGAGCGCCCATGGCGCGGACAAACCGAAGCGGTCGCGGCCCCGGCGGGCCTCCCCTACGACCCTGGCTGCTATCTCTGCCCCGGGAACGAGCGAGCTGGCGGAGCGCGTAATCCGAACTACAGCGCAACGTTTGTGTTCACCAACGATTTTGCGGCGCTGAAGCCCGACGTTCTCCCCGCTAGACTCGATCAGTCCGGGCGCGGGCTGACGCTTTCCGAATCTGAGGCCGGAACCTGCCGGGTTGTCTGCTTTTCACCACGCCACGACCTGACGCTAGCGCGCATGACCGTCCAGGAAATTCTGAGCGTAGTCGACGTGTGCGCCGAGCAATACGCCGAAATTGGCTCTCTGCCTTACGTCAACTACGTGCAGATCTTCGAGAATCGCGGGGAGATGATGGGCTGCAGCAATCCCCATCCTCACGGCCAAATCTGGGCCAACCAGACGATTCCGAACGAACCGCGCAAAGAACAGGAGTCGCAGCGGGCGTATGCGGAGAAGTACGGGGCCTGCTTGCTGTGCGAATACCTCCAAGTGGAGGCCCGAGCCCAAACGCGTATCGTGCTCGAGAATGAGCACTTCGTGACGCTGGTCCCATTCTGGGCGGTGTGGCCATTCGAAGTGCTGGTGGTCTCGAAGTCGCACACCCGCGATGTGCTCGCTCTTGATCGTGGCTCGCGCGTGAGTCTGGCGGAAATGTACAAAGCGCTCACCACGCGCTACGACAATCTTTTCGAGACCCCGTTCCCCTATTCCATGGGGTTCCACCAGGCGCCAACCGACGGCGAGGCGCATCCGGAATGGCATCTCCATGCCCATTTTTATCCGCCGCTGTTGCGTTCCGCTACGATACGTAAGTTCATGGTTGGATATGAGCTGCTGGACGGCCCCCAGCGAGACATCACGCCCGAAGCGGCCGCTGCCACTCTCAGCAATCTTGCTGAGATACACTATGCCGACCGAAAACGACGCTAGAAACGCAGGCTCTTGCGCGATCGGTCCTCGGTTCGGTAGCGACCGTGTCGAGCCGCAGTACGATCCCTCAACCAGGACGTTTTGACGCATGTCGTCGCCCGCTTCGAAGCCTTACGGAAAAACCACCGAGGGTGAGCTGGTCGATTTGTACGGCCTCACGAATCGCACCGGCATGGAAGTCGTCATCACGATGGAGGCACGGTCGTCTCCGTCAGAGTGCCTGACCGCAATGACGAGCCGGAAGATGTCGTGCTCGGCTACGACCAACTGCAGGATTACGAGAGAGGCCAGTCGTTTCTCGGTGCGACCATCGGCCGCTATGCCAACCGCATTGCGTATGGCAAGTTTACCCTGGGCGAAAACGTCTATCTCCTTGCCAGAAACGACGGAGGCAACACACTGCACGGCGGAGCCAGGGGTTTTGGCAAGCGGGTTTGGGCGGCCAAAGACGTGTCGGAGAGTTCGGGGCAAGCGCCTCGAACTGGCTTACCTGAGCAAGGACGGCGAGGAGGGTTTTCCGGGAAACCTATCGGTCACAGTAACCTTTTCGGTGCTTGCCGATCGCAACGACCTACGCATCGATTACACCGCGACCACCGAGGTTAAGGATACGGTGCTCAATCTCACCAATCATTCCGGCGGTTGAGCGAAGGAGCATAATATTCGAGTGGGCTGCGGAAATATAACGAGGATTGCGTGAATGGACGCTTGGTGTGCGTCGATTCGCCGGTTCGCTGCCAGCGAGTGATACGGGAATCTGCGCGGTCACGCAATCGTTAGCAACTGTCAGGAGCAACCGTGGGTCAAGATAACTTCATTCCGGTTGCAACCAATGCCAGGTCGCGGAACGAACTGGTCGAGCGCGGATTTAGCCGTCAGCCGCTCAGAGTTGATCTAGACATAGCGCGCACGCTCGAGGCCTTATCCCATGCTGCCTGGTCCATTCCAAGGGACAAGTACTACGACGGGGGCGACAGGTATCGTTCCCTCAATCGACTCCGGGCCGAGATTGTCGAGGGCGGTGTCAACGTTTGGTTGAGCGAGGAGAGTACGCCCTATGTGCAACTGAAAAAATACAACACGACGCTCGGCGACCAGCCGCGGGAGTACGCTCCGCTGCCCCGGGCGATCGCCGATTCGATCGGACTTCGCAAGATGATTGCTCACCACCTTCATCACCTGCCGCTCTCGGTGGTGGGTACGAGGTATTTGGTCAACAGCCACCTCATAAGGTTTACGGCTACCCCGGGCCGGCCGTGCGACACGAGCCCGCCGGGCTTGCATAAAGACGGGGAAAAATACATCGCCACGCACCTAGTGGGCCGTTGCGGCGCTCACGGTGGCGAAGTCATCCTAACCGACAACGACAAACACGAAATGGATCGCTTCACGATGCGCGAATCGGGTGAGTGTTACGTCTTCGACGATGACCGGGTTTGGCATATGTTGACGCCTGTGGCAGTGCTCGAAGGCAATCAGTACGCCTACCGCGACACGCTGGCATTCGATATGCTCCCGGAGGGTTGGGAACCCCCGAAGTGATGGAGTGATCCGGGGGCCCGTCCCTTAACCAGTACGATTCCCGTTCAATGATTCTCCCGCAATGGGATTCTCCCGCAGCGCGGCAGGCGGCAACTCAGCCGAGCCGAAAACCCATACCGGATCGGCGGCGAGGATCGCTGATCGAGGATCGACGATCGAGGGTCGCTGGTTTACCAGTTCAAGTGCGGAGGGAGGCCGGCCGCCTGATTCCGCCGTTCGCTCAGCGCTTCAGACGAGGCCACCAACGGCGCACATTCCGGCAGTACGCCTCGTACTCGACACCAAATTTCCGACGAAGCGTCGGTTCTTCGTAGTAGGTTACGAACAAGTGGATGCCCAGAGCAACTGCGAACACGGCAGCGATCGCTCCTAGATTGGCCTGTCCGAAAACAACCCAGAGCCCAATCCAGCCCGCCGCGAACCCCAGGTACATGGGATTTCGCACATAGCGATAGAAACCCACAATCACCAAGCGCTTCGGCGGGGCGACCGGAACGGGTGTGCCATGCCCCGCCCATCCAAAATCCCAGACACAGCGTAGAGCAACGGCGAATCCCAACAGAGACGGCAGGGCGGCGAGCCACCGCCAATGGGCTGCGCCCGCCATCTCCACGCGGAAGCCGAGCCATCGGGGCAAGAGCCAGAACCACAGCGAGAAAAACATTGCGCCTACGGCGAGCGAACCGATCGTGGTTGGCCAGTAGAGCTCATGCGAAGCCGGGGCGTTTCCAGAATGTGCGGTTGTCATAAACCCTCCGATTGCACTCAGAACCTTTTTCTTTATTCTGCGATTCCTGCCACTTCATTGAAGAATCCGATCAGATACTTCCAAACCAGGTAATAGACAATGAGCGCGACGGGGAACACGATGGCAAGAAACGCATAGCGGATCTCCACCACCCCAAAATAAGTAAAACCGTTGTGGGTAACATGCAAAAAACCCAAGCTGCAGCCAAGAAGGGATCCCGCGGGGGCAAGGATGAAAGGAAGAATCGCGCCATGAATCCCGAGCGGCAGGCGTGAGCGCCCGCGAGTAGCCAGGTGCACCATGTTCCAAACCCCGAACAGGTTCGGGATGATCGCCATAGGGAAAATAATCACTCGCTCGACCGGGACTGGGATGTTCCAGACAAAACGCGCGATCAAAAAGAGTGTGAGCGCGATCAGCAAAAGTGGGGTCGGCACCGAGATTCCCGCCATGTATGCCCGAAGGTACGGATGATTGCTCATATCGCCTCCTTCTTACAGGTGGTACGCGAACAAAAGAACGAGTCGTGGGAAAGCAAGAAACACCACCGCGCTCAAGCCAACCAGGGCCCAGTCATACCAAGGTATTCCGACGGAGCGTGCATCGAGTCTGCGCAATACGTCGGGCCACAGATCTCGCGCGAGCTCGGAGTTGACTGGAGGAAAAGCGTGCTTCAGAGCGTCGCGAATCTGCCGGTCGTCGTGGTCGCCCATCTTCATGGTTTGTCCTATCCCTCTCATTCAGGCCTGATTCCTGCCTCGCTCAGACGCTTGCGCAGGATGCGAATGGCGCGGAACACCCGCACCTTAAGTGCCCCCGCCGTGATCCCCAGGGCCCGAGCAATTTCGTCGTAGGGCACCTCTTCAACGAGCGCGAGTGTCGCTGCAACCCGCAACTTGGCCGGGAGGCGGCAAAACGCCTGCTGGATCTTCTCCCGCGTCTCGCGCTTGACGAGCCGATCGGGTTCAGGCGGCGCGGCAGGCTCTCTCTCGAGACTCTGTTCCGGCCGATTGCGCCGGAGATGATCGAGCGCCAGGTTCGTGGCGATGCGTCGTGCCCAGGCCCCGAAGTTGCCATCCGGGCGAAACTGGTGCCGAGCGCGGTAAATGCGCCAAAGCGTCTCAGCCGTGAGATCTTCTGCCGTCCCTCGGTCGCGCACAATGCGCACAATCCAAGCGTAAATGTCGCCCTGAAACTGCCGAACCAACGTTTCGAACGCATCGATCTCGCCAAGCGCGAACCGCCGGAGCAGATCCATGATCTTCTCTACGACCTAATTACGAGATGAGCACGAGCGGGGTTACAGATTTCTTTTCGAGCCGTGCTCGATACCGATCGGCGGTACCGAGGGCTAACGAATTCGGACGCGACAGTGTGGATCGAGCTTGGAACCACAACCGGGCAATCGGTCAGCCACTGAGTACACTTTCGTAACTGTACGAGCTCTTGCCGCCTGCACGAGAATTGGTGGCGTTCATCCACGTGGGGTCGGTAAACGCGCTCAATGACTCGATCGTGAGTATAGTCGCTTCGTTCCTGGAAGTACTCGTTCCGGCCCCCGCGGGACATGGAGGATCTATGGTGCAGGTTTGCCGTCGCCTGTGGTCAGACGAACAGGGGCAGGACATCGCGGAGTATGCAGTCATGTTGGCCGTGATTCTGGTACTGGTCATCGGTACCGTCCGCTTGATCGGAGGAAACGCGAACAACGCATTTTCGAGCGTCGCCAGTTCGCTGAATCCATAGTAATTCGCCGAATCTCTGTTTCAACTCCAGAGGGTGGGTGGCCCGGAGCGGCCAACGCCTTGGCCGAGACACCGGCGTTCGCGATCTCGCGACGGGCTCGGCGAAAGGTGGAAGCACTGTTCGCAGAACCGAACAATTCCATCGGACGACGCCGGCTGAGGCTGCCGAGGATGCGCTTTGTTCGTGAGTAGTTCTTGCCTAGCGGCGACCGTGCAGAACCTGAGACGGCCGCTGCGCTTCCTCGCCCGTTGGCTTGAACGGAGTTTTAACGGCCACGCCTGTCGTATGAGCCGAACCGGACGTCTTACACCGGTGGCCCGGCCGGTGCCCCCGACGTCTTCAACTTCGGCGTGTTCTCGCTCGGATTTTGCAGGAACAAGGTAATTTCGTGCTCGAGACGATCGAGAATCGCGTTGCGCGCCATACTTCTTTTCATTGCATCCTGCACCTGGTGGACTCCGGCCAAAGCGGCGGATTGCGATTCCGGCGTCGCGGCGGGATTGGCGGCGAGGATCATGAGCCGTTCGGCGACTTCGGTTTGCACTACACCTTCGAGGTCCCGCTCGGTTGAAGTCTTCGCGTTACCGGGAAAGCCAGCCTTGACCAAGGCGGAGATCACCGAGCCGGGCGAGGGCTGGCTCGGATCCTGGTGAGACAGAACTGCCAGGCGTTCGATTCGCCGAGGATCAAGCAAACCGCCGACTACGATTTCAGCGATTGCACGTGCTCCGTCTTGCGGGGTGAACAGATATCCCGCCGAAGACGTGAACCGTTCTCGATCCTCACGGCCGTTTTCGACCGGCGCCAGCGCGTTCCACAGTTCTGCCGGCGTTTCCAGTTCCGAGGTGTTGAGCGATTTTAATAGCATCTGGATCGCCTCATTTTGGCTCTGAGCCGGCCACACGATTAACGGCCGCTGGCCATCTCCCGCAAGCGATAATGGTATCTTCGCGCCGCCCACCACGTTGATGGCGGCGGCCAATGCGTAGCGATGAAACAGATAGACCAGTGGAAATCGCGACGCCAGCATCGAATTTGGTTCCCCCGGTCGCAGCATCCGCGGGCCGTAGTGAGCGAGCAGAGCATCGCGGACCGGGACAACTTCCTTCAGCCAGGTAACCGGGTCCGGTCCGTCGTCGTACGCATTCCACCGCGGATCTTCGTAATTTCCCCACACGATGCCTTTTGCGATCGAGCCCTTCACGATGGCATCCAGCCGAGCCCACTCCCGTTCCGGCGAAGCTTCGGGCTCGCCTTGGCTGTAGCCCCACTCGATGGCAAACCGGTCGTAGCTGCCAACGCCCTGCATATAGGCATCGGAAAGATCGGCGGTACCATCGGGCCGCACTCGCACACGGGGCGCAAAGTAGTCCATCACCGAACCGCGCCCGAACGTGCTCGCGACAAAGTTGTGTTCCAGGCCAAGGGCATGGCCCACTTCGTGGCAGGCGAGCAGAGCCAGCCGGCTGGTCATGACCTGCTCTTCGCTGGTTTGCGGATCGAAATTGTCGAATGCGGCAAATGCATCCAGGGAAGGTTCGGCAGCCTCGCGGCCGGACGGAATGAGCGATTCCCAGTAATTGTTCACGGTGCGCATGCGATGCGAGTCAAGTTGCACGACCGCGTGAATAATTTCACCGGTGCGCGGATCGGCGTGGGCCTGGCCCACCGACCAGCCGCGGCCGGAGCGGTTCGTCCACTGGATGGTCGGGAAGCGAATGTCAAGCGGGTCCGCTCCCTCGGGCAGATCTTCGATGCGCAGCGCATCTTTGAACCCGGCTTGTTCAAATGCCGCGTTCCACCACAACGCTCCCCGGCGGGCCGCTGCGCGAACCGGTTCCGGGATGGCACGATCGAGATAGAAGACGATGGGCTTGACCGGTTCACTCAATGCGCGATTCGGGTCCTTCTTTTGCAGGCGCCAGCGACTGGTGAGGTGGCGTTCCAAGGGCCGATCGTAGGGTTGGGAAAAATCCAGAAAATCGGTCGTGAAGAAACCGACGCGCGGATCTTGTTCCCGGGGCTCGTAGCCAGCGTCCGGCAGCGCCACAAACGAATGGTGTTCGCGCAGGCTCAAACTGTGCCGATCGGGCTGGTTGAGATTGCTCTCAGAATCCGACGTGAATGTGAGCAGCGTCTCGATTTCGGTATTGAGCGGAAAGCTGACCGTGTGCTCCAGATCGAACACGCTGCGCGTTTCGTCGAGCCGCCAGTTCATATTGGAGGCTTCGGCCCGCACCATCGCACCGCCGATGGCCTGGGTCGGACGCCGTAATTCCGACAGAAGGTTGACTGCGTCGCGCAGCAGTAAAGAATCAGCATTGACCAGCACCATGCCCTCCGATTCGGCTTCGACCGGCAAGGCGGCCAGCACAGAAGTGGGGAAACTCGACTCGACCGAATGCTTTAATTCGGCGGCGCCATTCTGCGCGCGGAAACGAGTGTTCTGTTCAACCACGAGCACCCGCATTCCCACTCGCCGGAAGTGGCACACGGAGGCGCCACCAAACGAGCTCCGGTCGGCAAAAAGCTCGGTCGATCCGATCCCGCTGCCTAGGCCGGTGAAATAGAGAAATCCCCGCGCCAGCGCAGACGGTGCGAGCTCGAACAGAATTTCCCCTTTCTTTTCGTCCCAGTAATAAGGGAGGAATCCGTCGCGCTTTGCCAGGCCCGCTGTTCGCACGGCCGGAGTCACCTTTTCAGCGGCCGGCGGCTGGGTCTGTGCATTCACGTAGAAGGCTGTCGAGGACAAGATCAGCACCAGGAAGCAGGTAAGCCGGTTCATGGTTTGTCTTATACATCACCGGCCGAGTTGCGCTCAAATGATGGTCCGAGGAGGCTTCGTCTCGTGCTTCAGAAATTGTTGGCGCAATCTCGCGTGGGTGCTGAAAAACTCCAACCAGCGAAATTCGCAAAAGGAAAATCGCGTCAGGAGATAACGCTCAATGACTAGGCGGTCAATGACTAAGCGGGTCAAAACGTGAAAGCGCTGATTACGCCAACAATCCGCTACAATCTCCGGTCTAGCAAGGCGTCGGTATTTTGCCATGAAGAAAAATGTCTGGCGAGCGGTGATCGAGATAAGCTTTATCATCTTCCTGTTTTATTCCAATCTCCTGATGGGAGAATTTGAGCGCTCGGGCATGGGGGAAAAAAGGGGCTTAGCTTGGGCCATCGGAGATGTTTTTACCGCCGCTAATTTTGGAATTGCCATGATCGCTGCTCTCATCGGTTATATCCTTTTTGAATTCCTCCGAGAGAGATTCTAGGCAAATGCAGCTTTGGTTCTTGCTCAAAAAAACGGCACGTCCGGAAAAGGGCTTGTGGAGGCGACCCGCAGAGACTCGACGGGTTAGGCTGAAAGGCGACGGTGGATACTGATTTGGCTCGGACACGAGTCGCAAATCCCAGTATTTTTCCCTGTTCAACGGGGATTCCAAACCGAATCCGCGGATTTCACACGCGGCCGCGACGAAGGGAACCATTCCCGTCTCGGGCAAAACCTGTCATGCGGTCTTCGGGTTGAGTCGAGCGGCGACTTTTTCGAGTAATTGAGCAGCGGCTTCACCGGCATGGCTGGTGGAAAACTCGCCTCCCAGTTCAATCACCGGGAACTTCGCGCACGCGTCCCGGAAGGCTGGCGGAGAGGTCGAGGAAGCGGTCATGTCGGGTCCTACCAGCAGGAGATCGAAGTGCGTGATGCGCATCAGGAGCAGAGCGTCGGCCACGCGGCTGCTGCTCTGGACATCGTATCCCGCGCGGCGCAGCAGTTCTCGCAGGTAGGCGAGCACATCGGCATTGGAATCGAGACAGAGAACGGTTCGTCCGGTGCCGACGGGCGTCTCGGCACGGGCTCCGGGCCGGTAGAAGGCGGCGACCGCCTTCTCCTCCGATTCGTGCGTATCAAACACCGTCGTCAGGCGTGATATCTCCAGAACTCTCTGTACGAATTCCGGCACGTTGCAGAGTTTCAGATCTCCGTGCGCCTGGCGCGTACTGGAATGGGCACGGACCATGGCGCCGAGGCCGCTGCTGTCAATGAATGCGACTTCACCCAGGTGGAGGACGATGGCGCGGTGATCGTGCAACAACCAGGCCACGTGCGCGCGTAGAGATTCGCTCTCGCTGCCGGCAATGATCCGTCCGTTACAGCGCACGATGGTGACGCGTCCAACCTCGCGAGTGTCCAGCGACAAGCGCAATGGGTCTCCGATGCGGCTGGCATCGAAGCCAGCGAAAACGCCACATTATATCCTTGAGGGGCACAGCCGGTGGATCGAAAACTGGAAGACAAAGCGGCCCGCTAGTCGCTAGCAGCCCGATTTGCGCAAACCGCTAAGCTCCGGCATAATAATGGTTTGTCTCTATATCGCCGGATTCTTCCGGGAAAAGGATACTGAAGTCTGTGTTGATGATCCGACTGGCGCGCTTTGGCGCGCGCAAACAACCGTACTACCGAGTGGTGGTGATTGAGAAGGAGCGGGCTCGCAATGGCCGCCCGGTGGAAGTGGTGGGGACGTATAATCCACGCACCAATCCGGCTACGTTCGACCTGAAACGGGAGCGCGTTGAGCACTGGGTTTCGAAAGGCGCCCAATGTTCGGACCGCGTCAGGAAACTGCTTGCCCTCCCCGCGCCGACTGCGGCCGCTTCCGTTGCTTAGCCGTCCTTGCTCGCCACTTAGAACCAGCTTTAGGAGCAGCAAATGATCGAGCCGGCCGTCAGTCCGCGCGCCCTGATTGAATACATCGCCAAGGCGATTGTCGAAGCCAAGGACGACGTCTTTATTGACGAGTACGAAGACGGAGACGAAACCGTAATCGAACTCGAAGTGGCCGAGGCTGATTTGGGCAGGATCATTGGACGCTCGGGACGTGTGGCCCGTGCCTTGCGCAATGTGCTGAGCGCGGCAGGGTCGAAGCTAGACAAAACCTACGCGCTCGAGATCATTGAATAGGATTCTAAGAATAGGGGATTCTGATCGCGGCACCGGACGCAAGCGGCGAATGGATTACCCTGGCGATTGTCGTCAAGACCCAGGGACGGCGGGGAGAAGTAGCGACCGAATTGCATACCGATGTTCCGGACCGCTTCCGGCAAGGCATGCGGCTGTGGGCGCTCATGAAAGACGGCCAGCGCCGCGAAGTTACGGTCGACGATTTGTGGCCGCATAAGAGTTTTCTGGTGCTGAAGTTTCGGGGCCTCGAGACGATCTCTGATGCCGAGCCGCTGGTGGGCGCCGAACTTCAGCTTCCGCGCAGTGAACGCGCCCAGTTGGAGCCGGGCTGGACGTATCTGAGCGACTTGATTGGTTGCGCCGTGTTCGATGGCCAGCGCAGGATCGGCGAGATCGAAGACGTGCATTTTGGCGCCGGGGAAGCGCCGCTGCTGGTGGTTCGGGAAAAAGAACAGAAAGCAAAGCTGCCCTACGAAATCCCGTTCGCCGAAGCGTTTTTGGAAGAACTGGATCTGGAGCACAAGCAGGTCCGCATGAAGTTGCCGGAAGGCTTGCTCGAAGTGAACGCGCCGCTGGCAAAGGAAGAGAAGGAAGAGAAGGAAAGTCGTTAGTCGATGGTCGTTCGCCATTCGGAAAGCGCTCTGGCTTGAGTTCGGACGCTTTGCCGGCAACGAGATTATCGAACGCATCGCGTTGACTCACGACCGACCACGAACGGCCAGCAACTGGGTTCTGCGATGAAGATCGACATTCTCACGATCTTTCCCGACTTCTTTCGCGGACCACTGGACTACGGAATCGTCCGCCGGGCGCGAGAAACGGGCCTGGTGGAAATTAGCATTCACGATCTGCGGGCGTTCACGAAAGACAAGCACCGCACCGTGGATGACCGCCCGTTCGGCGGCGGCGAGGGCATGGTCCTGAAGCCGGAACCGATCTTTGAATGTCTGGAGTCGCTCGGCGATGTGGCGACGCATGAAGCGCGGCTGCATCGGGACGCAAAGCAGTCGGTGATTCTGCTTTCAGCACAGGGCCGAAGGCTCGACCAGTCGCTGGCGGCGGAACTTTCGGCGCTTGACTGGGTCGTGCTCATCTGCGGACGCTACGAAGGTGTCGACGAACGCATCAGCGAACATCTGGCGGATCGTGAAGTATCGATCGGCGACTACGTGCTGAGCGGTGGCGAACTAGGCGCAGCGGTAATTGTGGACACGATCACGAGGCTGATTCCAGGCGCGGTTGGAAACAGTGCCTCGACGCGACAGGAGTCGTTCACTGAGGCGCGAACCGAGTCGTTCGCGGCGGGAGCGAATCTGGCCGGCGACGGGCCGAGTTCAACGTGCGCGTCCGGCGGATTGCTCGACTATCCGCATTACACGCGTCCTGCGGATTTTCGGGGCATGATGGTGCCGGAAGTGCTGATGAACGGCAATCACGACCAGATTCGCAGTTGGCGCCGCAAAACGGCTTTGGCAAAAACGCTGCGCAACCGTCCCGACTTGCTGGAGCGGTTTGTGCTGACGGCAGAAGACAAGGAATTGCTGGCCCAAATCAAGGGCAAGAATTAGGAAGGAAACGTTATGCGCAATCAGATTATCGAAAAACTGCTGGCGAAATCGCGCCGCACCGACATTCCGAAGTTTGGTCCGGGCGATACCATCAAGGTGCTGGTCAAGATCCGAGAGGGCGAAAAGGAGCGTCTGCAGGCGTTCGAAGGCGTCGTCATTTCCCGGACGCGAGGCGCCCAGCCGAGCTTCACGGTCCGCAAAATCAGTTTCGGCCAAGGCGTGGAGCGTATCTTCCCCATCGACTCCAAGGTCATCGACAAGATTGACGTCGTGCGCTCGGCGAAAGTCCGCCGCGCCAAGCTTTATTACTTGCGCGGACTCAAGGGCAAAGCCGCACGACTGAAAGAAGTCGAACAGCAGTAGGCGCTAGCTCACACTTCTGCCGCTAAACTTTTGCGGAGAACAGGGCTTCACCCCCTCCAATCGGGGCGAAGGCCTGCTTCCACAGTCGTCGAACATCGGTAGTGGGTCAGTCTGCGCGTTACCCCGGCGATGGAAAGTGGACTGTCGGACCAGGTTTGGTCGATTGAAGAACTGTGCGCGTTATTGCCGAAGGCCGTGTCCTCTGCGAACCGCATAGACAGAGCCCTTGTCCTAAAGGCCGTAGGCGCGAGTTTCTAAATTGCAATATTTTGCATCATTACGTAACTATTACCATCGGAACATGCAGGCCGACGTATCAAAGTTTAGAAGACAGAA
>Ga0302325_10003798_pt1 | contig 35309 bp, 35 predicted proteins | sample Palsa_T0_2_FD_201948 | JGI IMG/M metagenome (GOLD analysis project Ga0302325, IMG submission 201948) | Peat permafrost microbial communities from Stordalen Mire near Abisko, Sweden - Palsa_T0_2 | ecosystem: Environmental > Terrestrial > Soil > Palsa > Peat permafrost | place: Sweden: Abisko...
TGTCGGCTTGTGTAGTGTGTGGGACAGGCCATCGTTGTTGGTGGCCTGTCGGCTTGTGTAGTGTGTGGGACAGGCCATCGTTGTTGGTGGCCTGTCGGCTTGTGTAGTGTGCTGTGGGACAGGCCATCGTTGTTGGTGGCCTGTCGGCTTGTGTAGTGTGCTGTGGGACAGGCCATCGTTGTTGGTGGCCTGTCGGCTTCTAGCACTAGAAGCGTGGTAGATTCCGCAGCAACTCCCCGGCATCGCCCTTTTCCAGCCGCACCGAGTGGACTGGATTCCAGTTCGCGTCCAGCGCGCCGATGTAGGTGGCGTCCCGGCCGTCGGCAGCCCTCAGGATGATCGTGCAGGCGCGGTCCGGATACCAAAGCCCGCGGAATCGCGCGCCGCCTGCCCCGCCCTGCCAGCGGTCGCGCGCGGGAGCGCCCAGTCTGCGTACCACGGCCTCGTAATCGTCGTGCGAAGTCAGAGAGAGGTAGGTGCGGTCCCGGGCAATGTAAGCGCTGCGCGGACGCAGTACGCTATCGCGGTAGAAGTTCACCGCCACATATGCCGCTACAATGCCCAACACCAGCGCGCCGCCGACTATACGGAAGATGTGCGACTCGGTATTGGATTCCAGGCGAATGCCGACCACCGGCGCCAGGCCGGTCTGCTGCGCCGGCGATGCGGGCCGCGCGTGTGCGCCCACCGCGATGGGCATCTCGATCACCCGCCGCTGGTACGGCCACACGGCGCCCTCTTTGTACTCGAGTTCCTTGAGCAGGCCGACGATCACGACCGGGTCTTCGATGCGCGAGATCTCGCCCAGAAAGCGGCGTGGTATCCAGATCTCCAGGCCAGTGCGCGCGTTGACCACCAGCACATCCGACCAGGTGGCTTTGCGATACTGCCACTTGTTGTGCTCGATGTTCAGGATGGCCGGATAGAACGAAAAAGGCCGGTTGCGCAGCGCCTCGAGCGGCGGCGGAATTACGGGCGAAGACATGAATCGAATACTATGGTAGCACTGCCTATGCGCTCGGGATCATGCCCAGCAGCGCGTTGATCACAATCGCCGCCATGCCTACCGGGATCATGACTTTCCAGCCGATGTTCATAAGCTGGTCGTAACGGAAGCGCGGGAAGGTGCCGCGGAACCAGATCATCATATAGACGATCGCGGAGACTTTGAAGAGGAACCAGAAGATACCGATCGCGGCGGCATTGAAGGCGGGAATCATGTAGATGAGGCCGATCAGCACCAACAGCAGCGCCGCGCCGATCAGGACCTTCTGCTGCACCGGGTCCTTCAGCTTCCGCACCAGCGTCAGGCTGCTTAAGCCGGAGCCTGCGAACACCGCCAGAGGCACTATGTAGTTGAGCGCCCCCAGCCACGAAACGCTGGGAAAGGGGCGCAGCCAGCCGCCCCAGAACAACGTGACGGCCACCGACGAGATCACGAAGATGTTGGCGTACTCCGCCAGAAAGTAAAGCGCCCAACGGAAGCCGCTGTACTCCGTGTGGAAGCCGGCCACTAACTCCGACTCCGCTTCGGGCAGGTCGAACGGCGCGCGGTTGGTCTCCGCCGTGGCGGCGATGATATATACCACGAACGGCACGATCATGAAGCCGTAATTGGAGAACACGAACCAGATGCCTCGCGTCTGCTGCGCCTGGATAATCCCCTGCATGCTCAGGGTGCCGGCCACCATCACGCCGGAAAGCAGCGCGAACGACAGCGCCACTTCGTAGCTCACCAGTTGCGCCGCACTGCGCAGCGCGCCGAGCAATGGATAATGACTATTGGATGCCCAGCCGCCCAGAATAATCCCGAGGATGCCGACCGCCGACATGGCCGAAATCACCAGCAGGCCCACGTTCACATCCGCTACGTACAAGTACTTGCTGAACGGGATCACGGCAAACGCAGTCAGTCCGGTGACAGTGGAGATCACCGGCGCCAGCCAGAAGATGGACTGGTCCGCATCGGTCGGAATGATATCTTCCTTGATCAGCAGCTTCAAGGCATCCGCGATGGGCTGCAGCAGGCCGTGCGGGCCGACCCGCATGGGTCCCAGCCGCACCTGGAAATCCGCCAGTACTTTGCGCTCGATCAGCACGATGTACCCTGCCACCAGCGGGAACAGCGCGATGACCACCAGTGTCACCATGAGCGGCGTGAATAAAGGGTGATGGATGATGGCGTCCATATATTCCTAATGCAGCAGCGAAGTCCCCGCCAGCCGCAGGAACGGCTCGGGATAGATGCCGATACCGAGCGTCAGAATGCCGCTCACGGCCAGCGCCAGCCGCAATCCGAAGCTGGTGGATAGCGGCGCGGGTTCGGTGAGATCGCGTACGAACATGCTGCGCACAATGCGGAAGTAGTAGTAAATCGCCACGGCTACATAGAGTGTGGCAATCACCGCCAGCGTGTAGTGGCGAGTCTCTATAAGCGACAGGAAGATGTAATACTTGCCCAGGAAGCCCGCCGTCGGCGGAATGCCGGCCAGCGACAGGAGGAAGAGCAGCATCAGAAGCGCATAGCCGGGACTCTTGTGCATCAAGCCGGCGATATCGTCCATGTCTTCGCCGATGATGCCTTTGCGGCGCAGCGCCACCAGCACCAGGAACGCGCCCAGGTTCATGAACGTGTAGACCATCACATAGACGGCGATACCCTTGATGCCGGTGTCGTTCCCGGCAATCAGGCCCAGCAGCATGTAGCCGGCGTGAGAAATGGAACTGTAGGCCAGTAGTCGCTTGATGTTACTCTGGTTGATAGCGGCCAGGTTGCCGACCGTCATGGTGGCGACCGCGATGAAGGCCAGAATCGGCTCCCAGGCATCCCTTGCGGACGCCAACGGGCCGAGGAAGATACGCAGCAGAAATGCGATGGAGGCCGCTTTGGACGCCACCGAAAGGTAGGCGGTGATAGTGGTCGGTGCGCCCTCGTAAGCGTCCGGTGCCCACATGTGAAAGGGTACTGCCGAGATTTTGAAGAGCAGGCCGACGGACGTGGTGGCCAACGCCAGTAAGACTAGGGGATCGAACGGCCCACGCGCGGCAACCGCGGTGGCGATCTCCGTCAGTTTGGTAGACCCGGAGATACCGTACATTACCGAGAAGCCGTAAGCCAGGAAGCCGCTCGAAAATGCGCCCAGCAGCAGATACTTCATGGCTGCCTCGTTGGAGCGCTTGCTGGTGCGGAGAAAGCCCACCATCACATAGAATGAGAGGGCCATCAACTCCAGGCCGATGAAGAGAGTGACTAAGTCCGTACCGGCGGCCAGAAAGAACATGCCGCACTGGGCGAACATCATCAGCGAGTAATACTCGGCGTGGTGCTCGCCTTCGATCTCCAGATACTTGTATGAGACGATCGCGACAATTACGGTCGCCGCGACGAAGATCCAATTGAAGAAAATCGAGAAGCCATCGGCCACCAGGGAGCCGTGAAAAGCCGTATAACTGGGCACGCCGTCAGCCAACAGATGGGACTGCTGGTTCCACAAGCCGAACCCGGCAAAGCCTTCACCCAGGACCAGGAAGAACAGCAGGTACTTGCGCTGCCGGGGATCGGGGAAAACGATAAAATCGAACAACAGGATGGCGCATCCGAACAAAGCCAGCATCACTGCCGGGACTAAAACAAAATGATCCGTGCTGGAGTAGAACTGGTTCATTGGCCGCTCACCCCCGGCCCCGGCCGCGTAGCCGCCTGCGCGCCGCCCTGGTAGTATCCGGGCCGCACGCGCTCCACAATTTGTTGCACGGGCTTCTCCAGAATGTCAAAGTACGGTTTGGGATAAACGCCGATCCAGATGGCCCATACGATCAGCGGCAGAAACACGGCAATCTCACGCAGACTAAGGTCGGGCAAATGTAGGTTCTTGCCGTTGGTCACCTGGCCCAGCATAGTGCGCTGATAGAGCCATAGCAGATAGGCCGCGCCGAAGACTACGCCGGTCACCGCGAACGCCGCCCACGCGCGATTGGCCTCAAACGCGCCCTGCAGAATCGTAAACTCGCCGATAAAGCCGTTCAGCAGCGGCAGTCCGGCGGAGCTCAGCATCGCGATCGCGAAGATCACGGCGTACTTCGGCATTACATGCGCCAAGCCGCCGTACTCCGATATCTCGCGCGTGTGCCGCCGCTCGTAGACTACGCCGATGATCAGGAAGAGCATGCCGGTCGAAATGCCGTGATTGATCTGCTGCAGCACGCTGCCGGCCAGTCCATTCGGATTCATGGCAAAGATGCCTAACGTGCAAAAACCCAAGTGACTCACGGAAGAGTAAGCCACCAGCTTCTTCCAATCCTTCTGCATCAGGCTGACCAGCGCGCCGTAGAGGATTCCGACGATCGAGAGCACCGCCAGCACCTCGACGATGGTATGGTCCATCGAAGCCTTCGGCAGCAGCGGCAGTGAGAACCGGATGAAGCCGTAAGTTCCCATCTTCAGCAGTACGCTGGCCAGGATAACGGAACCGGCGGTAGGCGCCTCCACGTGCGCGTCGGGAAGCCACGTATGAAACGGAAACATCGGCACCTTGATGGCGAAGCCCAGGAAGAATGCCCAGAATACCCACTCCTGCAAACCGAGCGGCAGGGTCAGTTTCATCAATTCGGCGATTTCAAACGTGTACTTGCCGAACTGACTGGCGTACTGGAAGTAGAGCGTCAGGATGCCCAGCAGCATCAGCACCGAGCCAGCCAGTGTATAGAGGAAGAACTTGATGGCCGCATACAGTTTGCGCGGTCCGCCCCACACGCCGATGATGAAATACATGGGCACCAGCACAAGTTCCCAGAACACATAGAACAGGAAGAAATCGAGCGACATGAATACGCCCAGCATGCCCACTTGCAGCAGCAGGAACATGCAATAGTATGCTTTGAGGCGATCCTGGATAGCGTTCCACGAGGAGAGGATGGCGATGAAACCGATCACCGTGGTCAGCATGATCAATAACAGGCTGATGCCGTCGATGCCGATCAGGTACTGCGCTCCCAGGCTGGGTATCCAGTTGGCGCGCTCCACGAACTGAAACCCGGACACGCCTTTGTCGAAACGCGAAACCAAGGGCAGCGAAATCAGGAAGCCGGCGAAGCTGGCCAGATTCGCCCAGACCTTGATCAGTTCCTTCTGGCGCGAGGGAATGAACAGCAGGACCAACAGCCCCGCCAGCGGTGTGAACAGAACCAGACTGAGTAAGTGGTCGTTCATTATTTGCCCGCCAGGTAATACCCGAAGAAGACCAGTACACCAACCACGACAAATAGGGCGTAAGCCTGCACGCGTCCCGTTTGCAGGATGCAGACCGGGTAGGAGAGCAGTTTCACTGAAAAGGAGCCCAAGCGAACCGCGCCATCCACAATCCAGGTATCCCACCACATCGACACACGCGACGAGAAGCGCGTCAGCCATCCGGCGCCATTCACCGCACCATCCACCACGTCGCGATCGAATGCGCCCAACACCCTGCCGCCGCCTTTGCCCAGACCGTTCACGAAGAGGAAGTCATAGACCTCATCCACGTAGTACTTGTTGTAGAGTAGCCCGTGCAGCGGCTTCAGCGACTTTGGAAGAGATCCAGGCGCAGGGGGCCGGTAGTGATAGAAGTAGCGCGCCACCACAATCCCGATGATGGCCACCGCCACCGAGATACCCATCAGAATCCATTCGGTGGAGGCGTCGTGCGCGCCCTGACTGGCTGCTTCCGTAGCCGCCGAGGCGAAGGCCGGCTCCAGCCAGCGCTCAAACCCATGGAAGCGTTCGAACAGGCTCCACGCGTGTGGAACGCCCAGCCAGCCCGCGAACACTCCTCCGACTGCCAGCAGAACGAGCGGAACGGTCATCGCAGGGGGAGACTCATGGATGTGCGCCGCGCGCTCCGGCGCCACGTGCGACTTGCCATAGAAGGTCATGTTCATGAGACGCCACATGTAGAAGGCAGTCAGCCCGGCCGTTACCAGGCCAACGATCCACAGAGCTTTTGAACCTGAGGGAGAGCTATACGCCTGCCAGAGGATCTCGTCCTTCGAGAAGAAGCCCGCGAAACCCGGTATGCCGGCGATGGCCACCGAGCCCACCCACATGGTCCAATGCGTGATCGGGATCTTGCTCTTCAGACCACCCATGTGCCGCATGTCCTGCTCGCCGCCCATGGCGTGAATCACAGAGCCGGAACCCAGGAAGAGCAGCGCCTTGAAAAATGCGTGGGTAAACAGATGGAAGATGGCCACCCAATATGCGCCGACTCCCAGCGCCAGAAACATATAGCCGAGCTGGCTCACGGTGGAATAAGCCAGCACACGCTTGATATCGTTCTGCACGAGGCCGATGGTGGCGGCGAAGATCGCCGTGAACGCGCCTATCGCGGCAACAATATTCAGAGTCTGCGGAGTGAGTTGGAATAAGGCCGCCGACCGCGCCACCATGTAGACGCCCGCGGTCACCATGGTCGCCGCATGGATCAGCGCGGAGACCGGCGTGGGACCTTCCATGGCATCCGGCAGCCATACATACAGCGGGAATTGCGCGGACTTGCCCGTGGCGCCGACGAAAAACAACAGGGCGATGGCACTGAGCACGCCGAAGCCGGCCGTCTCCGCATGGAAATGGCCGCTACGCAGCGCCGCGTTCACATCCAGGAAGCGCACAGTCCCCAGCAGGCTGAACATCAGCAGCATGCCCATAATGAACCCGGCGTCGCCCACCCGGTTTACGATGAAGGCCTTCTTGCCCGCATCGCCCGCCGACTTCTTTTGAAAGTAGAAGCCGATCAACAGGTAGCTGCACAACCCCACGCCTTCCCATCCCACGAAAAGCAGCGTATAGTTGTTCGCCAGCACCAGCATCAGCATGAAAAAGATGAACAGGTTGAGATAGCCGAAGAACCGGTAATAGCCGTTGTCATGGGCCATATAGCCCGTGGAATACACGTGAATCAGGAAACCGATCCCAGTGACTATCAGGATCATCACCGCGCTGAGCGGATCGAGCAGAAAGCCCCAATCGGCGCTGAAGGTGGCCAGCCGGCCATCCATCATGTGGAACGGCAGCCCCGCCAGCCAGGTGAACTGGATAAGCTGGTAGACCCTCCCTGGCTTGTCCGTCAATTGCCAGACCGCGCCCACCGAAAGCAGAAACGAGATCAGTACCATGCCGGGGCATATCAGGCTGACCAGCACCTTCAGCGGTGAGCCGTGATGATGGCCGTGATCGTGCGAATGGCCGTGGTCATGGTGAGGGTCATGCGAGTGACTGTGGCCGTGATCGTGATGATGCTCGTGCTCGTCGTGGGTGTGCTCCACGCCCGGCGCCACCGCTACTTCCGATACCGGCTGCGGATCGAGCAGTCTGCCGAACAGCAGCATCAGCAGTGCGCCGCACAGAGGGAATAGCGGGATGAGCCAAATCAGCGGGAGGAAATTCACAAGGCAGCTCCACGTGGGCCTGTTCGCGAAGAGCGGGGCCTGGAGGCCTCGCGCAGGCCTGGAGGCCCGCCCCACAATGCAGAAAGCGAAGACTGGGCCACGGTTACCATTTCAGCAAGTCCACCTCATCCGCCAACACCGTCTCTTTATTTCGGAACAGCGCGATCAGGATGCCCAGCCCCACGGCCGCTTCGGCCACTGCGTCGGTGATCACGAAGATGGCGAACACCTGCCCGTCCAGATTATGCAGCGCCTGCGAGAATGCCACCAGGTTGATGTTGACCGCGTTCAGGATCAACTCAATGGACATCAGAATAATGACAATGTTCCGCCGCGTCAGCACACCCACCGTCCCGATCAGCAGGAGAGCGGCGCTCAAGGCGATGTAATGGGCTGTGGTTATCGGGTACATGATCAAATCCGTTTCTTGGCCATGACCACGGACCCCACCACCGCCACCAGGAGCAGGATCGACGCGATCTCAAAAGGCAGCAGATAGTCCTTGAACAATACGTCGGCCAGTTGCTCGGTATTCCCCATAGCGGAGGCCGCGGGCATGATTCCCGGCTGTCGAATCTCGAAGGCGGTACGCCCTTTCGAAAGAAACCAGAACACCTGCACACCCACCACGGCTACGCAGACCAGCGCGACGATCCACTGTCCGTTAAACTGCTTTTCCTTGGCCGCCTGATCCAGATTCACCAGCATGATGACGAACAGGAACAGCACCATGATGCCGCCGATATACAGCACGATTTGCACGGCGAACAGGAATTCCGCCTGCTGCAGCAGGTACAAACCCGCTACGCCCATCAGCGATACGATCAGGAATAAGGCGCTGTGAACTGCGTTTCTGCGGGTGATGGTCAGCACGCCGCCGCCCAGCACCATGGCGGCGAATATGTAGAAGAAGATGGCCTGGGAAAGCTCTGGGGTCAGCATTTGTATTGAGTCGGCTTGGGACCTTCTTCCAGCATCTGGCGATCCCAGATGGCGCCTTCGCGGGTGTAGCTGGCCAGTTCAAAATCCTGCGTCAGCTCGAGCGCGTCCACCGGGCAAGCGTCTTCGCAAAGCCCGCAGAACATGCAGCGGGATGTATCGTAAGTGAAGGTAGTCAGGTCTTTGCGCTTGGTCACCTCGTTGCGCTGACTGGTGACTACGATGAGGTTCTCCGGGCAGGCCAGCGCGCACAGGTTGCAGGAGATGCAGAGTGTCTCCCCGTTGTCCGGATTGATGTTGAGGCGCGGCGCGCCGCGGTAGCGCTCGCCGACTTTGGGCCTTTCGGCGGGGTACTGCTCGGTGTAGATACGCTTGGGGTCCTGATTGCGGAAAGTCACCCACAGACCCTGGAAGAGGTCCACGAGAAAGATGTTTCTGAAAAGTTTCGAAATCATGACTCACTCTCGATGCCCGGGTAGGGAAGGGCCCCAGGCGGCCTGCGAGGCCGCCGCAGGCTGCGAGCCTGCCCCACTCATCTATCCACCTCGCCTAGCACGATATCCAGCGTACCAATAATCGCCACCACGTCAGCCACCAGCCCGCCGCGCACCATTCGGTCGAGCGCCTGCAGATTCACAAACGAGGGAGGCCGCACGCGCAGACGATACGGCTGCGTGGAATTGTCGCTCACGATGAAGTAGCCAAGCTCACCCTTGGGCGCTTCGATCGAAACATAAGCCTCACCCACGGGCGGCTTCACCACCTTAGGCACCTTGCCCATAATGGGTCCGCTGGGGATGCGGTCTACCGCCTGCCGCAGGATGCGCGTGGATTGCCGCATCTCCTCCATACGCACCGTGTACCGGTCGTATGTGTCGCCGTTCTCGGCCGTAGGGATCTCGAAATCGTACTGCTCGTAGCCCGAGTATGGCTGCGCCTTGCGCAGATCCCAGGCCACGCCGGCCGCACGCAGTACCGGCCCCGTGACGCCGTACTCCTTGCATTCGTCGGCCGAGAGGACGCCCACACCCTTCAACCGGCCCACCCAGATGCGATTATTGGTCAGCAGTTCCTCGTACTCATCCACCTTGGGGATGAACCAGTCGCAGAACTTCTTGACCTCCTCCTCGAAACCGTCGTAGGTCTCGTACTGCAGCCCGCCGATCCGGAACGCATGTGTAGTCAGGCGGGCGCCGCAGTAATTCTCGAAGATCTTGAGCACTTCCTCGCGCTCGCGCAGGCAATAGAACACCGGCGTGATGGCGCCGATATCGAGCGCGTGGGTGCCCAGCCACAGCAGGTGGCTGGCAATGCGGTTCAACTCCGTCAGAATGACGCGCACGGCCTGTGCGCGCGGCGGCGCTTCGACGTTCAGCAGTTTCTCGACCGCCAGGCAATACCCCAAGCCGTTCGAGACCGCCGCGACGTAATCCATACGATCTACGTATGGCGCGAACTGTTGATAAGTGCGGTTCTCGCCGATCTTCTCCACGCCGCGATGCAGATAGCCGATCACGCACTCGGTGCCGTTCACCTTCTCGCCATCGAGCTTGAGGATGACGCGAAGCACACCGTGTGTAGACGGGTGCTGCGGACCCATGTTGATCACTAACTCGGTCGCATCTAGAAAAGTGGCTTCCGGCATGAGAGTTATTGCCCGCTTTCGATGCCCAGGTTCTCCCGTACCCAACCGTCGTCCTGCTGCAAGATCCCGTACTCCTTGCGCAGCGGGTAGCCCTGCCATTCCTCCGGCAGCAGGATGCGGCGCATGTCGGGGTGGCCAGCGAACTGGATGCCGAACATATCGAACACCTCACGCTCGAGCCAATTGGCGGCCAGATGTACGGTGACCGAGGTGGCCGGGCTGTAGCCATCCGGAATCATGATTTTGACACGGATGCGTTCGTTGCGCGCGAAGCTATACAAAATATAGACCACATCGAATCGATCGGCCCGCTTGGGGTAATCGACGGCGGTCACATCCACCAGATAGTCGAAATCCAACTCCAGCTTGAGCGTCTCGAGGATGGGGATGACGGCGTCCGGCTTAGCCACCAGGAAATTCTGCCCCAGGTAGGTCGAGAACTCCGAGATGTCGCCCGCGAAGCGCTCCTTCAAGAGTTGCGTGATATCGCTTTCCCAGGGCGCGGTGACCATCACGGCCGGTGGCTTGGGAGGCGCGGGATGGGCGGCTGCGGCAGGTTTCGGAGCGGTTGGCTTGGGCGCCGGAGCAGCCGGTTTTTCGGCCGCGTTGGCGGCCTCGCCCCCGGACGGAGGGGCCGCCGCCGAGCCCTCGGGCTTTTGCTCGTCAGCCATTTGATTTCCTAGCGAAGATCACTACACATATCACTTGCTCCTAGGGAGTGTCAAACTGGAGCGGGCCGGAAGCGCGATGCGGATGGGGCCGCGCGCGGACGAGTGCGCCGCGCTCTTGTTCCTAGTGCAGTGTCTTCGAAATAACTAGACAGTTCCGGCGGCGGAGTGGCGCAGACGATTGTTGTTTGTCGTCTCGCACTGTGCTCGAACTCGGCAGGCCACCAACAACGATGGCCTGCCCCACGGCTACCCTAGATGAACAACTCGACCGGCAAGTTGAAAAAACCGGCCAGCTTTTTAGCTTGCGCTTTGCTGATGGAGCGTTTGGCGCTCAGAATTTCGGAGGCGTGTCCGCTCCCTCCCAGCAGATGCGCGATGTCCGCCTGGGCCAAGCCGCGCTGATCGAGAAGCGCCCGCAAGAACTCATGCGGGGGCGCGTGCATCACGGGATAGTGGCGCTCTTCGTAGGCTTCGATAAGGGCGGTATAGAGCTCGGCGACTTCGCGCTCCTCGGCTGTGAGATGCTCGTCGCGCCGATCCAGATCGTCCAGGAAGGCGATGGCCTGTTCCAATTCGCCGTCGGTGCGAATCGGTCGCGGGCAGAGACGGCTCAGAATTCGTCCGTACTGCCGGTGGTCGATCGCCGGTCTGGGTTGCGTGCTCATCGTTTCCAAGCGTCCTTATCGTATTCGGCGTGCGTCAAAACCGTCAGGATGAAAACCTTCTGCGTTCGATAGTTGACGCGCGCGACCAGCCGGTATTTGTTCCCTCCAATGTGGAAGACCGTACGCTCGCCTACCGGATCGGCGTGCGGGAAATCCGCCCTGGCCTGCGTCAGATTTCTCCAACGTGCCCTTAATACCGTCCGGTACCAAGCGTCTAGCGGGGCTTCCGCGTCCTTATGAACGCGACTAAAGTTGACGATCGCCTTTCGGCTGATCACCCTCACCGCTTTCAGTATACTCCCATTTTGGGAGATCCGGGTTTATGTGAAAACGGTGTGAAGACGTGTGAAAACCTAAACGTGTGAAGATGCCGGCCTTGTGCGACTACAAGAGCTATGCTGGATTGAGATGACCAAAGTCCAGATCGATTTCCACCTTCAGCACGCGCTAGACGACGAACTAATGACCCGCATCGCCGGCGCATATTCGATTTACGGGATTCAGAAGATCAGGCTGGCGCCGTCCGAAGACGGCCTCATGGTGGAGTATGACGCAACGCGCCTGCGTCCGGCCGAGGTGCACGCGGCGCTGACGCGCGCCGGCATCCCGGTCGCCTTAAAATAGCAACCGGCGGGATCGGGAAGCCAGTTCTTTAAAGAACGGGTTTCCGGTCCCGCCGGTTCGCGCCACTTCAACTGACATACCAACTTGCAAGACACATGCCAGTCTCGCAAACTAAGAAGTAAAAAGACTTAACATCGGCTTAAGATGGGTTGGCCAGCCCGGCGGGTACGTATTACACACACCCGCCGCGGAGAAATTACGCGTTCCTGCCCTCGGTGGCGTGATGTCTGACGTCCACTCCCTTAACCAGGAAGACCACATCCTCGGCAATGTTGGTAGCGTGGTCGGCGATGCGTTCGAGATTGCGCGCCACGAAAATGAGGTCCACCGCAGCCGGCACCGTGGTGGGGTCTCTTTGCATATAAGCCACCAGTTCCTGGTAGACCGAGTCGCGCAGCGCGTCCACTTCGTCATCGGCGGTCAACACGCTAACGGCCTCATCGGCGTCGCCTTTTACGAACGCGTCCAGCGTGCGCAGCAACATGGATTCGACCAACTGCGCCATGCGCGGAATATCGATCAGCGGCTTGACCGGCTCTTGCGCCACCAGCGAAAGCGCCCGCTGCGCGATGTTCACCGCCAGGTCCCCCATGCGCTCCAGATCGGTGTTGATCTTCATGGCGGCGGTAAGAAAACGCAGGTCCCTGGCCATGGGCTGGCGGAGGGCGAACAGACGGGTAGTCAGATTATCGATCTCGATCTCCATCTGGTTGATGCGGGCTTCGTCCCGCAACACCTGGCGGGCCAACTCCGGGTCGCGATCCACCAGCGCGCGCACGCTGCGGTGAATGGCCGACTCCACATACCCGCCCATTTTTAGAACTTTTTCGTGCAGTTCCTCGAGCTCAACGGAAAATTGTCGCAAATTCAGCCCCCTGATTCCCTCTCACCGCCGCTCTACCCGAACCTGCCCGTGATGTAGTCCTCGGTTTCCTGCTTGGTGGGATTCTTGAAAATGATCTCAGTCGTATTGTACTCGATCAACTTTCCCAACAGGAAGAAGCCGGTACCATCGGCAACCCGCGCCGCCTGTTGCATGTTATGGGTCACGATTACAATGGTGCACTGGTCTTTCAAAGTGAACAGCAAATCTTCGATCTTGGCGGTGGCGATGGGGTCGAGCGCGGAGCAAGGCTCGTCGAGCAGGAGCACTTCGGGATCCACGGCCAGGGCGCGTGCGATACAAAGACGCTGCTGCTGCCCGCCCGATAGGTCGTACGCGGACTTATGCAGCTTATCTTTCACCTCATCCCATAGAGCTGCCCGCTTCAGGCTGCGTTCCACCGCATCTTTCAGCGCACCCGCGAATCCATTTACCCTCAATCCGTAGGCCACGTTGTCGAAAATGGATTTCGGAAACGGGTTGGATTTCTGGAAAACCATCCCGACGCGCCGGCGCAGGGCCGTTACATCCACGCTCATCACATCCTCGTCGTCGAGCAGGACCTGGCCTTCCACGCGCGTGTTGCGAATCGTCTCGCTGATGCGATTCAGGGTGCGCAGGAAGGTGGATTTGCCGCATCCCGACGGCCCGATCAGCGCGGTAATCCTGTTGGCGGGAACCTCCAGCGTGATATCGTGCAGGGCCTGGTAGGCGCCGTAAAAAAAATTGAGATTGACAGCCTTGAGCTTGCCCTGGTGGCCCGTCGGCTTCCCGGCGGCCGAACTCGCGGAAGGTAGATTAGCGGTGCTCATGATCATTTCGTTCATTTTTGGACTGAAATTCCGCGCGACAGGATCAGGCGGGCGGCGATATTGGCAAGCAATACCAATAATAAGAGAACCATGCCGGCCGCCCACGCCTGGCGATGCCAGTCTTCGTAGGGAGCTGTGGCGCGCAAGTAGATCATTACAGGCAGCGAGGCCGTGGGCTGGGTGAACCCGCTACTCATGTAAGAGTTATTTCCGCTGGTGAACAGCAGCGGCGCCGTCTCGCCGGCGATGCGCGCCACTCCCAGAATCATGCCCGTCGCGATTCCGCGATAAGCCGCCGGCACCACCACGGTGGCAATGGTCTTCCATTGGCTTGCGCCCAGCGCCAGGGCGCCTTCGCGCAAGGTCTGGGGCACGGAGCTCATGAACTGCTCGGTACTGCGGGCGGTAATTGGAATCAGCATCACCGCCAGGGCCAAGCCGCCGGCCAGTGCGGAGTTCACATGCATGGGAACCACCACCACCGCGTACGCGAAAATGCCGATCACGATCGAGGGTACGCCATTCAGCAGATCCGCCATGTAGCGCACCAGGAAGGCGAAGGTCTTACCCCCGAATTCGGAAAGGTAGATACCGGCCATAAAGCCCACCGGCAGACCGATCACAGTCGCCAGCAGGATGATCTGGAAGCTGCCCACGATGGCGTTGGCCATACCGCCACCCGACTCGCCGGGCGACTTGGGCAGTTTCGTGAAAAAATCCCAATCCACCGATCGCCAACCATTGTAGACCAGGTAGCCCAGCATCAAAAACAGAATAATGACCGCCGCCAGCGCACAAACGCCCGTCAGGCTCAGCATGACGAAACTCAACGTCTTTCTCCAGCGGTTGCGCAGCGTCACGGCCGGGCGCTCCCGCGGCGCGTGGTGGCGATGATCAGCAGACGCGCCATGGCGTTGATCACGATAGTGAGCACGAACAGCACCAGCCCGAGAGCCACCAACGACTGCAGATACAGGTCGCCGGTGGCCTCCGAGAACTGGTTGGCGATCGCTGCGGCTATGGTATAGCCGGGCGCAAACAGGGAAGCGTGAATGCTGGGATCGTTTCCGATCACCATGGTGACAGCCATGGTCTCGCCCAGGGCGCGCGCCAGACCGAGAAAAATCGAGCCAAAGATGCCCAGCCGCGCGTACGGCACTACGGCATGCCACGTCGATTCCCATCGCGTTGCGCCCAGCGCCAGCGCGGCTTCGCGCTGTTCCGTGGGCACTTCGAGCAAGGCTTCGCGCGATATCGAAATAATAAAGGGCAACGTCATGATGGCCAGGATCACGCCGGCCGTCAGATACCCGAAGCCGTAGATGGGCCCTCCGAAGATGGGCAGGGACCCCAGCAGTTTCTTCAGGAAAGGCTCCACCTGGTCGCGCATCAACGGCACCAGCGTGAAGATGGCGAGCAAACCGTAGATCACGCTGGGCACGGCCGCCAGCAACTCAATGAAGAATGTAAAAGTGCTGGAGATGCGCGGCGGCGCCAACTCGGAAAGAAAAATGGCAGCCCCTACCCCGAGGGGCACGGAAATCAGCAGGGCGATGACGGAGGTGACCACGGTGCCATAAATGAACGGCAGCGCGCCGAACTGACCGCTTACCGGGTTCCACATCGAGGACGTGAGAAAGCTGAAGCCGAACTTATGCCGCGGCAATGCCGAGGTGACCCAGAGCTGGTAGATCAGCCCGACGGTAATCAACAGGATACTGGAGGCGAACGTCAGGGTGATCAGGCGCGCCACTTCGTCGCCATTGCGCAGGCGTTGAAGCAGAACCCGCGCGCCTCCGGGAGGCGGCGCGCTTACTGCGGCCGAAGTTGGCATAATTTACTGGATCAGCGCAATCTGCTTTTCTTCCTTGGCGACTACATCCTTGGGCAGCGGAGCGTACGCCAGCGGCGCCGCGTATTTCTGGCCGTCGGTCAGCATCCAATGGAGAAACGCGACGATGGCCTTCTTCTTCGCCGGATCGGCTATCTTCGATGGTATCAGCAAGTAGGTGAAGGTGGCGATGGGATAAGCCTTTTTCCCGGGAGCGTTGGTAATGGAAACCCGGAAGTCGGCAGGCATGCTCTTGGCGGCCGCGGCCGCCGCTTCCGTGACGCTATCCAGGTCTGCTTTCAGGAACACTCCGGCGGCATTGCGCAGAGAACCGTACGCCATTTTGTTCTGGATCGCGTAGATCAGCTCGACGTAGCCGATGGAGTTAGGGGTTTCCTTGACGACGCCCGCCACGCCAGGGTTGCCCGAAGCCCCCAAGCCGACAGGCCAGCTCACCGAAGTGCTGGAGCCCACCTTGGATTTCCATTCCGGGCTGACTTTGGCGAGGTAGTCGGTCCATACGAAGGTGGTGCCGCTGCCGTCGGAACGATGCACCACAACAATTTCGCTATCGGGCAATTTCACGCCGGGGTTGGCCTTGGTCAACTCTGGATCGTTCCACTTCTTGATCTTGCTGAGATAGATTCCCGCCAACGCCTCGGGAGTGAGCTTCAGTTCCTGGCTGACGCCAGGGATATTGTAGGTCGGTACGATGCCGCCCAGCACTGTGGGGAAATGCAGCGGCTTGTTCTTGAACTTGCCGATCTGCTCGTCGGTCATAGGCATGTCCGAAGCGCCGAAATCCACGGTGCCTTCGGAGAACTGGCGGATTCCGCCGCCGGAGCCGATCGACTGGTAGTTGATCTGGGCGTCCGAATTGACTTTGGCGAACTCTTCAAACCATTTGCCGTAGATGGGGTACGGAAAGGTGGCGCCTGCCGCGTTGATCAGTACCTTGGCTTCGGCCACGGCCAGCAGGATGGCGAGAGCGCCAAAGACACTCAACCACAGGCTACTCCTCTTCATGATTGACTCCTTCTTCAGTTTCTCACTTAAATTGTTACAGATACAGGGCAGGCCGGGAGGCCTGCCCCAGTGGCAAGCACCGTGCTCGAACTTGGCAGGCCACCAACAACGATGGCCTGCCCCGCGGCTAAATCCGCTGCCCAGCTATTTCGTGGACACGACACTAGTAGTGCGGCGCCTGTCCCGGCAGCGTGTACCGCAAGTCCAGGAAAACCAGGTTGTTGTGCGCATCCCGGGGAGCTCCTGCAGCCACATACCACGGGTTCCGGAAAAGGTAAGAGTATTGGAAGATGAAGCTCAACGCTCCGTAGTTCGGATTCTTCCAAAACGTCTGGTTGAAACCGAAGGTGCCTTCCTGGATGGTCCGGTTCTGGCTGTTAGCCGATTTCGTATAGCCGTAACCGACGAGCGCGTCCTTGTTGGTGGTATCGATGACCACGTCCCTTCCAATGTAGTCGGCGCCGTAGTAGGCGAAAAGCAGGGTGTTGTGGATCGTGTATTCGAAGCCGTCCGTGGTGGCATCGGCATGTAGCGGTGAAGGGGCGCCATTTGGCAGGACGACCAGATCCGGCGCCTGGCCGAAGAGATACCGGCCGGCCCCATCGCTGAGGAACGTGTTGACGATCAGGTGAAAGTTCTTCACCAGTTCCAGGTTGAAATTGGCCTCGGCGCCGGCGCCAGGTTTCGTAAAGCTTTCGCTGGTGAGCGGATTATAAGTCTTGAACGAGCTGAGGACGCCGCCAAATTCGACGTGCATCACGTTACCGTTCACCTTCGGATCGAATGCAATCTTAGCCTGGAAGTCGGGCGTCAGGTTTGGCGGAGTGAAGGTGGCGGCGCCCAAGTCGATCTGCGTGTTGGTGTAAGGAGTAGCGAGCGTACTGGGCAGAACGATAGCGCCTCCACCGGAGGAACCGCCTCCATACTGCTCGGCTGTCTCGAGAGCGAATCCAATGCTCACAATGTCGCTGGGGTGGTAGATGACGCGGAACTGGGGAGCGCGCGTCCACGGAATGCCCACCTGGTAATTCGTGTCCATGTCCTGGCTATAGAAGATGTCAGAAGGCAGCGGAGAGATACCCAAGCGGCCGGGCGTCATCATGCTCCAGGATTGCCCGCCCAGGATTTCCCATTGGCCTTTCCTCAAGTCGACGAAATAGAGCCGCATGCGAAAGCTGTTGCTGTTCGAGGTGACGCCCGCGTTGGTGGATTGAGTGCCCAAAAAGTCAGACTCCCAATAGCCCAGCACCTTCACTCCGTGGACCAAAGCGTCGACGCGTGCGCCGATACGCGAGTTCTGCGCGCTAAAGCGCTCCTCGCTCAACTTCCCCAAGCCCGTCGAGACGTTGTTGTAGGGTGTACTGCCAAAGCTGGAACCGATGCCGCTACCCTCGTCCGCCGAGCGGAAGACGCTGGTGAAATCCATAAAGCCAAGCGGTGTAATGGTGGCCGTTCCGATGTGTATTTGTAAAGGCGATGCGGGCTCGGTATCCAACTGCGGAGGGGCTAACGCGGCAGCCACGCCGGGATGTAGCACGGGCTCCGCTTCGCCCGCCGGAACGATTGGGGTGGTACTGGCCACCTGGCCCAGACTGGGCGGTTTCGGCTGGCTGGCCTGGTCTAACACTTTTTTCTCGTCCTCCAGCGCACGGCGAAGCTGATCGATTTGCTCCTGCTGAGCCGCCAGTTGCGCTTTCAAACGCTCGATTTCAGGGTTGGTCGCAGGGGTTTCCTGGGCGCGCGCGGGCGCCCCAAGGGCGCCGAAAAGGAGCAGGACTCCGCCGAGCGTCACAAGTACTCTTCTCTTCATTGAAGCTCCTTATGAAATTTGGGAATTACAGCCGAACGCCCTCCGCCGGAGGGGACAGCTTGCAGGCGTGCTAATGCCCTGCGCACTTCGGCCTCACTCAGGTTAACGACACGCGATTATGAGTTGATGACGGAAGCGTTAAGTTCCGGTTACAAGATGCCGAGGAGCCAACGCGGCCACGTCAAGAGGCCACGCGGGGCAGGCGAAAGGCAATCAGGCGCCCCAGGAGGACCAGTACTCCAAGCGCGGCGCTGGGCGTTTTCCCCGGACCACTTGACTCATTCTATAATTCCACTATAATAGAATTATGGAACCATTGCGCTTAAAGGATGCGCCCGATGTCGATCGGACGGCCAGCTATGCGGATATGTTTGCCGCACTCGGGGCGGAGCCGCGCTTGCGGATTTTGCGGCTACTCCTGGCCGCTCATCCCGAAGGCCTGGTCGTCGGGGAGATTCAGAACGAGTTGGGCATCGCAGCCTCCACGCTGTCGCATCACTTGGAGAAGCTCAAGAACGAGGATCTCATCGCGGTGCGCCGTGAAAGCACCTTTCTGCGATATACCGCCAATACTACAGCATTGGAGGAACTGCTCGGGTTCCTGTACGCCGAGTGCTGCACACGCAACAAGGCCATCAAGCCGGCCAAGATTACCCAGATATGCAAGTAGGAAAGGGCAAAAGAAAGGAGATCGGAATGGAATTGAAAGAGCAAGTACGAGAGAAGTACGGCGAGGCGGCGATTCGCGCAATGACTGGTGGAAGCTCCTGCTGTGGAGCGGCCCCGAATCCACTGGGTTGCGTCGATCCGATTACATCGAATCTCTATGACTCAAGGCAGAAAAGTGAGATTCCGGAGGAGGCTGTACGTGCGTCTCTCGGTTGCGGCAATCCGACCGCGCTAGCCGGGCTGCATCCCGGCGAAACCGTCCTCGATCTCGGTTCCGGCGGCGGCATCGACGTGCTGCTTTCCGCCAGGCGCGTGGGACCGGCCGGAAAAGCCTATGGCCTCGACATGACCGACGAGATGCTGGCCCTGGCCCGCGAGAACCAGCGCAAGGCCGGAGTTGAAAACGTGGAGTTTCTGCGGGGCGAGATCGAACACATCCCCCTGCCCGACAACTCTGTCGATGTGATCATTTCGAACTGCGTCATCAATCTCTCGGCCGATAAGGACCAGGTGATCAAGGAAGCCTTCCGGGTCCTAAAGCCAGGCGGCCGGTTCGCGGTATCGGACGTGGTAACACGCGGCGAGATGCCGCCCGAAATCCGCGAGCGCGTGCTGCTGTGGGTTGGCTGCATCGCCGGAGCGCTGGAAGAGAACGACTACCGCTCAAAGCTGACCGCCGCGGGATTCGAGAGCGTCGACCTGGAGCCTACTCGGATCTACCGGGCCGACGCCGCGCGGGGTTTTCTGAGCGGTCAGGGTATCGACGTGGATGCCATCGCTCCGCAGATCGATGGGAAGTTCATGAGCGCCTTCATCCGCGCGACAAAGCCGGCCCGAGCGTGCTGTGGGCCCGCATGCTGTAAAGGTTAAAAGGCCGCATGGAACGTATTGGGCGAAAACTCTCTTTTCTCGACCGCTACCTCACGCTCTGGATCTTCCTGGCGATGTTGGTCGGGGTAGGCGTTGGCTTCGCCCTGCCTGCGCTCGTTCGGGTGATCACCGGTTTTCAGGTGGGAACGACCTCGATTCCCATCGCGGCGGGGCTTATCCTGATGATGTACCCGCCCCTGGCGAAAGTTCGCTATGAGGAGATGGGCGAGGTTTTTCGAAACCGCAAAGTCCTGCTTCTGTCGCTAGTGCAGAACTGGGCGATCGGTCCGATTCTCATGTTCGCCCTGGCGATTATCTTCCTGCATGGTTACCCGGAGTATATGGCCGGCCTCATCCTGATCGGGCTGGCGCGCTGTATCGCGATGGTCATTGTGTGGAACGAGCTGGCGCAGGGAAACACGGAATACGCGGCGGGCCTGGTGGCTTTTAATTCCATCTTTCAGGTGCTGTTCTATTCGGTATACGCCTGGGTTTTCCTGACGGTGCTGCCGCAGTGGTTCGGCCTTGCTGGCTCCGCGGTAAGGATCTCGATCGCCGAGATTGCGCGGAGTGTTTTTATCTACCTTGGCATTCCGTTCCTGGCCGGCGTGGTCACCCGCTTTTCTCTGCTTCGCGTCTACGGGCGAGAGTGGTACGAGAGGGAATTCATTCCACGGATAAGCCCCATCACGCTCGTGGCGCTGCTCTTCACCATCGTAGTGATGTTCTCGCTGAAGGGCGACTACATCATCCGCCTGCCGCTGGATGTGCTCCGGATCGCCGTTCCGCTTCTGATCTACTTCGTCCTGATGTTCTTCGTCTCGTTCTGGACGGGGCATCGGCTCGGGGCGGACTACTCCAAAACGGCCACGCTTTCGTTTACGGCGGCGAGCAACAACTTCGAACTGGCGATCGCGGTGGCGGTTGCCGTTTTCGGGATACATTCGGGAGCCGCTTTCGCCGCGGTCATCGGTCCGCTGGTTGAAGTTCCGGCGTTGATTGCGCTGGTGAACGTAGCGCTTTGGTTCAAGAGCCACTGGGTTTGGAAGGAAGGAATTCCAGATGGAGCGGGTACTCATTCTGTGCACGGGTAATTCGGCCCGGAGCCAAATGGCCGAAGGCCTGTTGCGGGACCATGCGGGCGGCCGCTTCGAGGTATTCAGCGCCGGAACAAGGCCCAGCCGGGTTCGACCTGAAGCGATCGCCGTCATGCGCGAGTTGGGCATCGACATTTCCGGCCATCGTTCCAAGAGCGTAGAGGAGTTCGCTGGCCAGCCATTCGACTACGTGCTGACCGTCTGCGACAACGCCAGGGAAAGCTGCCCTATCTTTCCCGGTAAGGCCGCCATGATTCACCGGAGCTTTGCAGATCCGGCAGCGCTCGAAGGTGGCGAAGAGGAGAGGCTTGCGCTGTTCCGTCGCGTCCGCGACGAGATGCGGCAGTACCTCCACGGTTTCCCCATCTAGTCAAGGCCTAGCCGGCTCGTCCGCGTCCGTGTCATCGGTACCGGGCCCGCCAGATCGTCCGCACCTTCACGGCACGATCAGCGACGAAGCCCGCGCGGTTTCCCTAACGTTGGTCTGGGCCTCGTTTAAGAAGCCACGCAGCGAATCGAGGAATGCCCGGCCGCGCGGACGCCCGTTTTCGCGATCCAGTTCCAGGCGTTGCAGAAACACCAGTATGCCCAGCACATCGCCGTCGCGCGTGTGCGACATGCCGAGATCCTCGCGCTCTTTCTTGCGAAATTCCTCCAGGCCGGCCTGCGTGGCGCTATAGATTAGGTTCGCCAGCGCGTTGTCCGGCCGCGTTTCGTAATACACGCCGCTTTGCAGCGTCCGTTGCGTGCGAATGAGCGCATCGAGCGCGTCCCGCACATCGCCATCCACCGCTCCGGGAGTGTCGAAGGCCGCCAGCATGAGGCTCTTCGCGGCGTTCAGCAGCAAGTCGTCGTGCTCCCCCAGAAACTCTTCGGTAATGCGCACATCCCGATTGGGAACCTCATCCGGATTCAGCGGCTGGGCGCGCTCGTGCTTGCGCGCCTCCTGTAGAAACGGGCAGTCGAGCGGGCAATCGACGGTGACCTCGCGCTCCTTGCCGCAGCAGAGCGTGCAGATGTCGCCATGCACGCCGGGGCAGAAACGGCGGGGTTTCCGGATACGGCATATTGCGCAAGCCATTCCCTTAGTATATAGGGAGACACTATATGCATCGAACCAATCTGTTTTTCAAAGTCGTAATCGAGCACGATGACGAGGACCAGCCGGAGCGGCTGGGCCGCGAGATCTGCCGGCAGTTGATGAAGATTTACGGCGTGCGCGTAGCGGAGCTGGCGAGCTTCACGCGCGTGGAGGAGTAGGGCGGCTTGCGGGGGCCCGGGGCGGCGGAATCATAGCGGCGCCGCGCCACTCAACACGAGGATGGTGTTGAGGAGCACCTTCAGCTCAGGACATTGGTATGACGGCGGCCGGTCGTGATTTTACCGCTTCCGCGGCCTTGCTCATCCGCGCCGTGTTTACAATGGAGCGATGTCGAAATATTTTCTACTTTCTATTTTCACGGCGGCGCTCGCGCTCGGTCAGGGAAGCCAGCCGGGCATGGGCTCCACTCCCTATCCCGGCGGAGTTACCTTTCGCGTCTGGGCTCCCGACGCGGATGCAGTCACCGTCGAGGGCGATTTCAATAACTGGTCGCAGACAGCGAATCCGCTGGTGGCGGAGGGCAATGGCGACTGGTCGGTGGACGTGCCCGGCGCCGTCGCCGGCCAGAATTACAGCTACGTGATCACCAGTCCCGGCTTTGCCACTCAGATCCGGCGCGATCCCTACTGCCGCCTGGTAGCAGGATCGAATTACCCGCCTAATTCCCCCACGGGCTATTCCATCATTTACGATGTCAGTGCTTACCAGTGGCAAAGGCCGCCGTTTACCGCGCCGCCGGCCAAGCAGTTGATGATCTACGAAATGCAGATCGCTACCTACAATGGCAGCGCCGGCGTACAGGGCACGTTCCAATCCGCCATCGCCCGGCTGGGCGAAATCAAGTCGCTGGGCTTTACTGCGGTGGAGATCATGCCGGTGAACGAAAACGCGCCGTCATCTTCCATCGGCTACGAACCCACCGACCAACTCGCGGTCGCCAACGACACCTACGGCGGCCCGGACAATTTCAAGGCCCTGGTGGATGCCTGCCACACGGCGGGACTCGCCGTGATCCTCGATATCGTACACAATCACTGGGGTCCCTGGAACCTCACCACCGATCAATTCGACGGCTGGTACACGACCGAGTATCCTTACGGCATTTACTTCTACGATGAGGCGGACGATGCATCGCCTTGGGGTCCGCGGCCCAATTACTCCAGCACCAACGTGGCGCAATACATCTACGATTCGCTCACCATGTGGCAGCAGGAGTACCGCATCGACGGCTTCCGCTGGGACTCCGTTTCCTGCATCTACAACACCTGCGGTACGGACGGCGTCGCTCTCCCTGATGGTTTGTCCCTGCTGCAGAACGCGAATGCGCAGACCGTAAGCCAGAATGCGGCATTCATCAACATCGCCGAGGACCTGAGCGGCAATGCCTCCACCACCCAACCTACCGCCCAGGGCGGCGCCGGATTCTTGAGCCAGTGGAACGGCAATTTCGTGTCGAACATGCGCACCCAGCTCACGCAGACGAGCGATGCGTCCGTCGACATGGACGCTATCTACAGCGCGATTAGCCGCGCATTCAACCAGAGTTACGTACAGAGCGTGAACTACACCGAGTCGCACAACGAAGTGAGCGGCGGTAAGCGCCTGACTACCTTGATCGATCCCAGCGATCCCACCGGCTGGTTAGCGCTCAAGAAAAGCACCCTGGGTGCGGGAATCCTGTTCACCTCGCCCGGAATCCCGATGATCTATCAAGGCCAGGAGTTCGTCGAGTACCAACCGCTTGAAGTAGCGCTGCCTTTGCAGTGGACCCTCGTAAATCCATTCGCCGGCATTCGCAAGCTGTGGGCCAGCCTGGCGGCCGCCCGCGCCAATACCGCCGGCCATACGCCGAACCTGAACGGCGATAGCCTGAAAATTTACCAACTGGACGACACGAATAAGTTCATCGCCTACCTGCGATACGATTCGCAAACAACGGGCGGGAGCGTGGTGGTGGCAAACTTCACCGGGTCCACTGAGACGGGCGTCACCCTGGGACTCCCCGACTCCGGAACATGGATCACGTGCTTCAATAGCGACAGCACGATCTACAGCTCGACGTTCTCCGGCTCCGGCTCAACGAGCGTGAACGCAAACGGGGGGCCATACGCCAGCATGCCCTACAGCGGCAGCCTGACCATTGGCCCCTACTCGCTCATGATCCTCTCCCACCAATAAGGCAGTAACGAGCGCAACAACGCGACACTCATTGAGGATCCGGGTGAGAGTTGGTGAGAGTGGAATGCTCCGATGTTGCTCATCGCCCGAATCGTGCTGCCCGTGAATTTTCCGGGCGCGCCGGTTGTGCCTTCCAATCAAATGTGACTTCGGCAAGCGTGTAACTTTTGCCGGCTGACACCAGCACCGTGGTGCGCGAGGTGCTGGTGTCAGCGGGCCGCCAGGCTCGTCCACGATGTCGCGCGGCCGGACCAGGAACACTATCGCCACCGGTGCGCTGCGGTTCACGCCGCCGTGTGGGGCGGCCGAAAAAGGCCGTGGCGGCGCGCGGCTGACGGCTGAGGGTCCGGAAGCCTTTTAGGAGGTTTTTGGGCGCGGGCGAAGGGGTGGTGAGGTAAGGTGATATAGGGGTGGTGACATAAGCGGACATTCGACAGCCGCTCGGGAATGGCGCACGACCCAGACTGAGTGCGGCGTGAGGCCGGTCACTTGTGCAATGATTCGTTTATCTGCTCCAAGATGACTTCACTTTGATTGCTCGTCGCGTTGTCGAAGCAACGGTCGGCGGGAAGTTCCGTCCTGTTGGGCCAGGCGCGCATCGGATTACAGCAATCTGGATACTTTTCCTACTGACGTGCCGCGCCGCCCACGGTCAGGATTGGCCCCAATTCCTGGGACCGGCACGCAACGGCGTTTATGCCGGCCAGCTGCCGGCAGCGTGGCCGAAACCAGGGATCGAAGTGCTGTGGAAGGTGGACGTGGGCCAGGGTTTTAGCGCCCCTGTCGTGGCGCGCGGGCGGGTCATTCTGTTCCATCGGCGCGAAAAGCAGGCGATTGTGGAGTCGCTGGAGGCGGACACAGGAAAGCGCATTTGGTCGGCCGGGTACCCGACCGATTATCGCGATGATTTTGGCTTCGATGAGGGACCGCGCGCGGCGCCGGCGGTCGCAGGCGAAAGAATTTTCACGTTCGGAGCGGAGGGCGTTTTGCAAGCTCTCGATTTCTCCACCGGCAAGCGCCTCTGGAGCGTGGATACGCGGCAGAAGTTCGATGCGCCGAAAGGCTTCTTCGGAGCCGCCTGTTCGCCGCTGGTGGATGACGGCCGCGTGCTCATGAATATCGGCGGCCCAAATGGCGCAGGTATTGTAGCGTTCGATGCGGCCACCGGCAAGGTACTCTGGACGGCCACCAACGACGAGGCCGGCTACTCTGCGCCCGTGGTGGCCACCATCGGCGGAGCGCGCCACGCGTTGTTTTGGACCCGGGCCGGTCTGGTGGATGTCGATCCTGCAACCGGGAAAGTGCGTTTCCAGTTCCCCCGGCGCTCGCGCAGCCACGCTTCGGTTAACGCGGCGGCGCCGCTTGTGGTCGGTGACTTGGTGTTTCTTTCCGCCAGTTATGGCACAGGCGCCACCTTGTTACAAATCGATGGCGCGTCGGTCAAGCAGCTTTGGGATTCCGATGATGCGCTCTCGAACCATTATGCAAGCAGCGTGTACCACGATGGCTACGTCTACGGCTATCACGGCCGCCAGGAATTCGGCCAGAGCTTGCGGGCGATCGAGCTGAAAACCGGGAAGGTACAGTGGAACTTCGACCGCTTCGGTGCTGGCACGGTCACTCTGGCTGGTGACAAGCTTCTGTTAATCCGAGAAAGCGGCGAGCTGATCGTGGCGCTTGCGACACCAAAGGAGTTCCGGCCGATCTCACGCGCCCAACTGTTGCCCGCCACGGTGCGGTCCTATCCAGCCCTCGCCAATGGAAAACTCTACGTGCGGAATGAGCGGACGCTGGCGTGTTTCGATCTGAGGTAGTGGCCAAGGGTCGCCTCCTGCGGGTTCTCGTGGGCCGCTTCGCCGCCCGCCCCACCGTCCCACACAGCCTCGCTCGGGCATCGCGCCACCGCCCAGGCGCTGCGCCGTGCGTTCGGCGCTGTGCTGCCGCGCTGCGGGCTTGGCAAAATAGCTCGCTTGCTGCTGGAGTCCGCGGGCCCAAGCGCCGTCTACGATGTCGCGCGAGTTGTAGATGACCCAGGAAGGCGGTAGCCGGCGGTGGGTTGGGTTCACAGGAAAGCCGAACGCCATTCCGGGCCGAAGATGAACACCGTCGGAGCGAAGCGACGCTGGCATTTTGATTGTCGGATAAGTGTTCAGCTTCGTCGAGAGGGACCCGTCCGGAGCGCCAAAGGAGGAGGATGCCGCTAGCAGAGAAAGGGGTGCAGGGGGAAAGGAGCGGCAGCCCATTGCCCCGCCCGGCACACATAGACCCGGAGCGCGTCCGCGCTTTGATTCTTCAGCGCGCGTGTGACAAGGCTCTTTCTTACTTGCCTAGAGTAACCGCGTGGCAAGCGTTAACCCGGGCTTCCGTTCCATTTGAACCCCAACACCGAAGCCCGTGTGCGCATGAGTGCGGACACGGCACGTTGAGAACGTGCGCCACTCAGATTAGAGTCGAATCAGAACGCCCAGGTCAGACTGGTATACCCGGTATTCGCGTGATAGCCCTGGTAAAAGGATTCGAGGCCGAATTCTTCGTGATAGTTGTAATACTGCCATCCCGCGTTCCAGCGCAACTTCTCGCGCAGGCGGATGGAAACCCGCGCCAGCGGCGCCTGGTAGCTCAACGGGAAGGTCTGCACAGGGGCAAAGATCAGTGTCGTGGGATCGGCGGCGCCGGGCGGCGTAGCGGAGCCGCGTCCGTCACCCGTATCCAGTGTGATGGTATAGCCCGCGTAAAGATCGACGCGCTTCGACAGCACGAAGCGCGCCACGAGATTGGCGGCATGAATGTTGCTGAGGTAAATCTGATTGCTGGTCAAGGGAGAAACCGCGGCCAGCCCGGCGAAGAACGCGATGCCGGAGAGCGAATCCACATGCAGCTTCGAGTAGCTGGCGTCCAGGGTGACCCAGTTGCGCGGCGCCCAGGACGCGTTCGCGCTGTAGGTCCGCGCGTGCGAGCTGTAACTGCTCAGAGTCACTGAGTTGTTATTGTAATTCTCTTTGTAAGCCGCGCCCAGGTTCAACTTCTTGACACGGTAGTCGAAGCGTCCGTTCAGCGCGACGTAATTCCGCAGGCTTACTGGTGCGAAGGGTTGGTTCGCATGGCCGATCTCGCTTTCCAGATTGATGGTCATGGCTTTCAAGGGCTTGATCCGGACGCCCAACAGCCCTTCCTGCAAAATGTTCACTTGCTCGTACATGGCGCCGCTGAGCGGCCCGGGAATGGCGTAGTCTTCGATATCCTCGATCCGGCGGTCGGAGTAGTGATAGCCGCCATACAAGGAAAGCCAACGCTTCACCCGATAGTGCAGATCCGTGGCGTTGGCGATGGTGCGCAGCCCCAGGTAGCGGAAAGCAACGAAGTCGGATGTTTCGGCCGCCAGGTTGAACTGCTCATAGTCGGATGTGCCGTCGATGCGCGTGCTGCTGACGGACGTGTTGTTCACCAGCGTGAGGCGGGATGTGGGAAAGACGCTGATGGAGAGATCGCCGGTCAGCGACGGACGCGAGGCATCGCCGCCCACTGCCACCTGCTGGTTCTGCGCGCCCAAGGGCGTGACGCCGAACGCATTTTCATCCAGGATAAAGTTGCCTTTTCCCTGTACATAAGTCATGCGGCCGTTCACCGCCAGAGTCTTGCCGCTTCTGTTGAGGTTTCCCAGCCAGTAGGGGCTCGAACCACGATACGGCGCCGAGCGCTGAAACTGCGAGAGAGTGACTCCGGTCGACGGATTGTCTCCCGCCTCCAAACCGTTTTCCTGATAGCCGCTGTCGTCCTTGAAGAACACCCAAGAGTGCAGCAGCGTGAGCTTGAACCCGGCCAGCTCCACATCGGCGCCCAGGCGGAATTCATTTTGCTCGGTACGCACGTTCTCGAACACCGGGAACTCGTTGCCGGCGGTGCCGCAGTAAACGCTGCCGTCGAAGCACAACTGCACGGTGGAAAGCGCCGGCCCGTCCTGCGTGTTTCGGCTGTAGCCCAGGTGAAACTGAATCTTGGATTGCGGCAGCAACGTCAGATTGTGGTCCTGCATGTGGCGGGTGGTGTCCATCAGGTGCAGGCCGGCAGCCACCGGCAGGCCCGGATTGAAGTAGTCGTCCAGCCGCCATAGCATGTCATAGCGGTATAGCTTGTTCTTTTCCACGCGCAGATTCACCGACTGATACGGATCGTTGCCCAGGCCGATGGCGGTCAACACGATCTGGTCGAACCAGCGCCCATGGCCGTCGCGCGAGTTGACGCTGAGATTGCCGCTCAGCAGCCGAATGCCGTCGCCATAGTTCACATCGCTGCGATAGGTTCCCAGGCTGCCGCCCACGACCGCGAAGCGGTAGCCGGTTTCGTACGACTCCATGACGTTGTAGTCGCCAGTATTGTCGCCGCGCGGGGAGCCGGCCTGATCGGGCGTAGGCGCGACTACCTGCTGCGCCAGGGCCGCGTGGGACACGAGGATGCATGCGAGCAGTTGCAGAGTGCGCTGACCGAGCTTTTTCGGCATAATTCGCATGGCGCCCCTACCGGAAGAAGTACCCGTCGCTGTTCGACCCGTGAATACGCACGTGGCAGAGCGTACAGCGCTGATAGCGCGGGTCCAACATGTTATGTGTGTTCGAGAGCGCCGGGATGCCGTTGTTGCGCGTGCCGAAGTTGTCCGCGCCGTTGTGGCATCGCAGGCAGAGCGTGAACACCACCGGCCGCGCCAGCAACTTTGCGTTGGTCGAGCCATGCGGCATGTGGCAGACCCCGCATCCTTCGACCCGCACCGGCGGATGCTCGTAGGCGAACGGCCCGCGCTTGTCCGCGTGGCATTTCAGGCAGGGCTCCTGGTTGCCCTCCGCGCGATTCACCATGTTCGATCCGTCCGCCATGCCCCACGCGGAGGCGAACGTGCCGTGCGGGTTGTGACAATCCGTGCAAGCCATGAAGCCCTCGTTTACGCGGTGCTTGAAGGGCATGGAGAACTGCGCGCGCACGTCCGCGTGGCAGCCGTAGCATAGTTCGGTCTGTTTCTTCGCCAGCAGGAATTGGGCGGCCGGCGACTTGTGAATCGAGTGACAGTTGGTGCAAACCACGTCGGCCAGCGAATGCTCCGAGCGGCGGATATTGGCCTTGGAAAAATCGCGCGCGTGGCAGTTCAGGCAGGTGTCCAGGACGGCCTTGGGATCCATCAGCGAGAAGGCGCGCGGAATCGTAGTTTTGCCGCCGCGGGCCTCCACATGCGCCTTGCCGGGCCCGTGGCAGCCTTCACATCCCGTGCGCTCGGGCGGCTGATCGCCGCTGGCCACGCTCTTGTAATGCGGATTCTTGTAAAAAGTGAACCAGACGTCCGCGTGACAAGTCTTACAGACCGTGCTGCCGACGAAGCCGTCCGCCGCCATGATTGCAGGCATTGGCAGGCATGGCGCGCACACACATAATAGAAACAGCCATCTGGACACTCTATCAATATAGAGGAAAAATCGCTAAACACCTGCAAATTCTGCGGGAGGACGGGCGTGACCCCTGTGAATTCTGCGCTGCGCTATCCGTCCAGGCGGATGATCTTCTTCTGAATTGCGTAGTGCACCAATTGCGTCTTGTTATGAATATCAAGCTTGCGCATCAAGTTGAATTTGTGCGCCTCGATGGTCTTGACACTCAGATTCAAGGTGCAGGCGATTTGCTTGACCGAGTTGCCTTCCGCCAGAAATTTGAGGATCTCCAACTCGCGCCGTGTGAGGGTATTAAACCGCGGCTGGCGCGAGGCGGACCGCACCCGGGTGCGGAAATCGTCTACCAGTCGCGAAAGCATACGGGGGCTCAAGTAACTGCCGCCGCGGTGTACTTCCCCGATGGCCGAAACCAGTTGCTCCGCGGGACTGTCCTTCAGCAGGTAGCCGCTGGCGCCGGCTTCCATGGACTCCGCCAGGTAATCTTCGTCGTCGTACATAGTCAGGAACAGCACCTTGGTCTCAGGGCGGCACTTGCGGATCTGGCGGGTGGCTTCGAAGCTGCTCAGCCCAGGCATGCTAATGTCCATCAGCACCACATCGGGCCGGAGTTCCGCGGCTTGCGTGACGGCATCCGCCGCATTGGCGGCTTCTCCCACTACCTCCAGGTCCAGTGTGCCGGAAAGCAGGGTTTTAATACCCTGCCGAAAAAGAGTGTGATCGTCGGTCAGAAGCGTTCGAATTGCCATAGTCGTCTCACTAGCGGGCTGAAAGCCTGCCCCACCTACTGGAACTGAGAATCGCTAAGGGCGGGAATCGGTAATCGCATGGCGACCGTGGCGCCATGCCCGGGACTGCTGCGGATCTCCAAGCGGCCTCCCAGCAAGGCGACCCGCTCGCGCATGCCCTTCAAACCGAACGACTTCGGCTGAGCCACCGCGCGATCCACCTCGAATCCGACGCCGTTATCTTCGACGTTCAGCTCCAATAATGTATCGGTGGATCGGAGAAGAAGGTTTACCCGTGAGGCCCCGGAGTGTTTGCCGATGTTCTGGTAACACTCCTGCACGACGCGGTAGATAGCCGTTTCGGTCTGGTGCGGCAGGCTGGCGGTACAAGAGGCCAGCCGGAGGCGCAGCTCAATAGGATAGAGCTTGCGGAAGCGCGCGCTCAAGTGGCGGATGGCGGCGGAGAGGCCCAACTCCTCAACCACCGAAGGGTTGAGCGCGGCGATGATGCGCCGGATTTCCGCGATGATGCGCTCGGTGACGCAGCGGGCCTCGGCCAGTTTCGGCCGCAGATCGGCCGGCGCGCTTTTTTCGAGCATTTCCAGGTGCAGGCGCAGGAACAGCATGGACTGGCCGGCCTCGTCATGCAGTTCCCTGCCGAGCCGCAGCCGCTCCTCCTCCTGGGCCTGCAGCAGGTGGCCCGCCAGCGAGTGCACCTGCTCTTCGCGCGCCGCCAGATTCTGGATCAGGCGGGCACGCTCCGCACCGCGCAGGCAACGCTCCGCGAACGCGTCCAGCAGATCCAACTCGCGCGGGAGCCAGCAGTAGGGCGTGGGAAAACCGAATTGAACGATTCCAGCCAGGTGGCCATCCGAGAAAAACGGAATGGACCAGTAGGATTGAAAGACGCCGCGCATGCCTGGGTCCAATACCAACTTCTCGTCGCGGCTGCCGGCGGCGATGTAGCAGGGCCGCGACAGCCGCGTGAGCACACGCGCGGCGATGGGCGGACGATCCCAAAAGGGGATTATCCGGCCGGCCTGCGCGCGGAACGTGCGGGTGAGGATCAGAATGAAGCGGTGCAACAGATCGTCGAGGCCGGTCGCCTCCATCTCGGCGCGCAGCAGGCCATAGAAGGCTTGCGTTTCGGCCTCGCGCACCTGATAGTAAGCTTTGTTGACGGCCAGCAGAATTCGGAAGTGCAGTTGCTGCCGTAGGTCTTGGATGCCTGTGCGCTGCCGTGAGTAACGCTTGGCCAGCAGGCTGTCGAGCTCGCGATCGTATTCGCCGAGCGCCCGCACCACCTCCATAGGCGGGATGTTCAACTTGGCCAGACGCCGGCTGTTGTAGGCCACCTGCTCGAAGAAATCGGCGGTTGGCAGACCGGCGGACGCCAACCGGGCCGCCGCGCCTGAAGTGATCAGCAAAAGCGCCTTGAGGTGCCGCGCATCGCAGCCCCCGGCGGGCCGCGCGGCTTTCAGGTAGCGCCGCAGAACCGCATCGAGGCGCGCCAGGTGCGGTGCGATGAGGCGCGCGAAGAGCGCCAACTGTCCGGCCGGCGGCTCGCGGAACATGTTGGCAGCGTCCGCGGGATCAGGTTGTGCCAATAGTACAGGTGGCGGGAGAGGCGGAATGTTCTCGCTGTTCTCCGTGGAGGAACAATGCTACGGTCTCACGAGAGCCGATGGCTTTGGATTCGGCGGGTCTGGAGACCGGCCGCCGGCGTGGACGCCTGCCCCACACACCGAGTTACCTGGCGACGCGGGCGCGCAACAGCGCGGCGATATCCTCGAAGCCGTTGGCAATGGCGCCGTCGAGGGCCGTGACGCCCGCCTTGGTTCGTACGCCGCTATCCGCGCCGCGCGCCAGCAGCAATTCGACGACGTCGCGGCGTCCCCACGACGCGGCATTGTACAGCGGCGTCGCGCCGGAGTCGTCGCGTGCATCGATATCCGCGCCACGGTCCAGGAGCAACGCCGCCATGTCGCGATGTCCGGCCAGCGCGGCGTCGTGTAGCGGTGTAGCTCCCGCGGAGTTCTTCTCGCTCACGCGCGCGCCGTGGTCCAGCAGGATGCGCGCGATTTCCGCGTAGCCCTTGAGCGCCGCGTCCGCCAGCGCCGTCGAGCCTTCCGCGTTGTGCGCGTTGACGTCCGCGCCCTTGCCGGCTAGCAGCTCCACCATATCGGCCTGGCCTTTGAGGACGGCTTCATTCAGCAGGGTAAAGCCGGGTTGATCCTTTTTGGCCAGCGTGGCGCCGTGCGCCATCAGCAGATCCACCACCCCCGCGTGCCGGTAACGCGAGGCGTTTTCGAGCGGCGAGGCGCCGGAGTTGTCGCGCGCATTCACGTCTGCGCCGCGCGCGAGCAGCAGCTCGACTACCTCGGCGTGCCCCTTCGCCGCCGCTTCGTCGAGGGGTGTGGCGCCGGTCTCCGGGTTGCGCGCGTCAATTCCCGCGCCTTGGTCCAGCAGCATCGCGGCGATCCCGCGATAGCCTTTCCAGCAGGCCTCGTCAAGCGGCGCGGCACCCGGCTTGTCGCGCGCAGTGATGTTCGCGCCGTGCGCCAGCAGCAACGCGACCATATCGCGATAGCCCCGCGTAGCCGCCAGATGCAGCGGCGTCGCGCCCGACAGATCGGCAGCATCCACCGCGGCGCCGTGGGCCAGCAGCAGTTCGGCGACGTCCTGGTTATCCTTGATCACGGCGAAGTCAAGCGGCGTGGATCCGGCTTCCCGATGGCGCGCGTTTACGTCGGCCCCGTGCGCGATCAGTAGCGCCACGATTTCCCGGTTGCCGGTCCAGGCGGCGTCGTGCAGAGCGGTGGCGCCGAGTGTGTCGCGAGCGTTCACATCCGCGCCCGCAGCCAATTGCGCGCGAACCTGTTCCAAGTCTCCGGAGGCGACCGCCTGGTGCAGACCGGCCGCATGAGCGGCGGCCGAAAGCAACAGCAGCGCGCAAGCGAAGCGGGTCACGGAGCACCGGCGCACGGTCGAAAACCCACCGTAAGTCATTGGGGAAAACGGGCGGGTCTGGAGACCCGCCGCAGGCGTGGACGCCCGCCCCACGCGCCCGCCCCACAGGGTTTTCACTACCCACTGGTTAGTAGCCCACGTATTGGACTTCCTCCTCCAGCTCCACTGCGAACTGCCGGCGCACGCGCGCCTTTAGTTCCCCGATCAACGCCCGCAGGTCCGCGGCGGTGCCCCCGCCGGAGTTGTAAATCAGATTGGCGTGATAACAGGCCACGTGGATATCTCCGCGCGACATGCCCTTGGCCCCCGCTTGTTCCAGGAAATATGCGGCCGGCACCTTGCCCTCGCGGACCACTGTCGCGGGAACCTGGGCGGCCACCGCGGGGGGCAGTTCGGCCAGCAGAAAATTCTTGAAGATGCTGCCGGCGCATTTCATGGTGACGGGAAACTTCTCGTTGCGCACTTTGACGATGTCGTCCGCCCTCTGGCGCAGGACGGTGGCATCCGCGGGCGTCAGGCGCAACTCGGCCGAGAAGACGATCCAGTCTTTGTGGCGTTTGAAAACGCTCTCGCGATAATGGAATTCGCACTCGCCGTTGTCGAACAGGCGCACGCGCACGCCATCGAAGAAGCGCACCGCGCGCACGCATTCGGAGATGGAATGACCATACGCGCCGGCATTGCCATATACCGCCGCGCCCACCGATCCGGGAATGCCGGCCAGGGTTTCAAGCCCCTGCAACCCGCGGTCGATCGAGAAATCCACCAGGCACTGCAACACCGCGCCGGCATCGCACTGCACGCGGTCGCCGGCCGCCAGTATGCGCCGCGCCGCGAAGCGCAGCATGATGCCGCGGAATCCCGAATCGGAAACGATCAGGTTGGTGCCGCCGCCCATCACCATGTAGTCGCAGCCGCTCGCGCGCGCCACCGCCAGCGCCTGGATAAAGGCTTCCACGCTCTCGGTTTCAGCATAGATATCGGCCGGACCGCCGATGCCAAATCGGGTGTAGGCGGACAGCGGCGCATCGCGGGAAATGGTTAAATTGGGTATTTCGGACAGGCGCGCGAGCGTGAGGTCCATCGCTTTAATTATAGGAGGCAGCCATGCGACTGGGGTTTTCGGGCTTTTCGCCCGAGGCCGTGGCCTTTTACCGCGGCCTTGCCCGCCGCAACACGCGCGAATGGTTTCAGCCGCGCAAGCATATCTACGACGAAAAAGTGAGGGCGCCCATGGTGCAGTTGGTGACGGAGCTGAACAGGGCCATGATGGATTTCGCGCCGGAATACATCACGGACGCCAGCAAGGCCATCTATCGCATCTATCGAGATACGCGCTTCAGCCCGGACAAAACGCCGTATAAGACGCAGATCGCGGCGTCGTTCGCGCGGCGCGGCATGGAGAAGCACGGTGCGGCGGGATACTATTTCGCGATTTCGCACAAGGGTGTGGAAGTAGGCGGCGGCATCTACATGCCTTCCCCGGAGACACTGCTCGCGGTGCGTACTCACGTAGCCGAACGGCACGCGGAGTTCCGGAAGCTGGCCGGTTCGAACCGCATCAAGCGGCTGCTGGGCGCGGTGCAGGGCGAGCAGCTTGCGCGCGCGCCCAAGGGTTTTTGCGCCGATCATCCCGCGGCCGATCTGCTGCGCTTCAAGCAATTTCTGCTGTTCACCACGCTGGATGCCGCCATTGTCACCACGCCGAAGCTGTTCATAGAGCTGGAAAAGCGGTTTCGGGCGATGGCGCCTTTCTTGGACTTTTTGAATGCCCCGCTGGCGGGGAAGCGACGGCTAATCGTGCCGCCAGACTGCGGGTATGGCGTCCCATAGCGACGGGGTGCAGCGCAACGGCAACGTGGAGCTCGGATGGCAGGATGAGCAGTCTGGCGGCCGCAGCCCATCAGGGAGTTGTCCGCGCTGTATCGGCGTGCCGGG